>Ga0209700_100500_pt1 | contig 73904 bp, 50 predicted proteins | sample SiratroredBW_FD_187528 | JGI IMG/M metagenome (GOLD analysis project Ga0209700, IMG submission 187528) | Root nodule microbial communities of legume samples collected from California, USA - Siratro red BW (SPAdes) (version 2) | ecosystem: Host-associated > Plants > Roots > Nodule | place: USA... | reverse complement strand
TATTGAGATGATATCTATATATTTATGTGTGTATATATATATATATATATATATATATATATATATATATATATATAGTATTTGAGATGTTATAAAAAAAATAGAAAGTACGCTTATTAAAAGTGTCTTAATTTTATTTTATTTTAATTAATTTAAAAATCGTTGAATTCAATCAAGAACAAAAATCATGTAGTAAAAAAACTCTCAATTCTTATTTAAGTTTAAAATTTATTTTGAATTTTAAATTTTAATTGTAATAATTTTAATTGAATAATAGTTTTATTTTAATTAAAATTGAAACTTATATTTAACCAAATGTGAATGACACCACCGAAAATACTATCCTTAGTTGAATTTTTAATTTTAATTACATTGGACGGTATTATGGTTGACAACACACCTATCAAAGTATAATTTTAATTACATTAATTTCTAATTAAGAGTAAGTTGGACTGAATCCATTTAGAGAAGAAGGTGAAGAATCAATGTAAAGAAAAAAAATTATAAATCATTTTTACCATTTTATTTTATTATTTATAGAATTTGAATTTAAATCCTAAATAATATATAAAATTAAAATATCAATTTTAACTATCTTGTTTAGAAGTATAGAAATAATATTATCTTTCAAAGTAGGAAGTGTGACATTCTTTAAGACTTTTGTTCTAGTTTAATTAAAATTTTGAGCTGTGATTAGAGCTAAGTACTATCAGACTTGTTTCACTTATTCTGATTAGTGCATAGATCCACTAATTTATATAAATATGATTAATTGAGTGAAACATGGTAGACCCACTAATTTATATAAATATGATTGATTGAGTGAAACATGGTAGGATATTAACTATGGAGAGGCTAGTCACATTAACAAAAGTTGTCTCAGGTACTCATTACATTTATTGTTTAACACTATATCAGTAAAAAAAATAAATTAATAAAAGAAATATTGGGTGTTTCAATTTTTTATCAAAAGAAATCCTGATAAATAAAATTAATGTCCTACATGTATCCTATCTGTATACATTTTATATATTTATTAAAAAAATTTGTCTTATTTACATGTATGCAATGTGTATTAACATTTAAAATTGTAGGTCTATAGCATGACAAAAGTAATTTATTTTTTACCTGCTCTATTTTATAACACAGTCAGACTAAATTATGTCATAAGTTACATTTTAACCAAAAATTACTCAACCAATGATCTTAAAAAAGTTATTGCATTGTGTTTCAGATCCAGACTCTCTGCCAGTCTTTTATGTTAACTTTTTCTTCCCCCAATCTTGTATGAAGGTGTTCAGATTTAACATTCAAAATATTCAATAAAAGATACTATTTTAAGATGGTAAAAAATAATTGTTATAATTTAAATTTTTAATTGAAACCATTTAAGCATTTTCTAAAAAATATTATAATAAAAATTATGTATTCACAAATAATTATCTTTTTTATATAATGGGTTATTAATTAAATATATTAGTTATATAGTAGTTATAAATAATAATAATAATAACTATTATTATCATTATTTATGATATTTTTGTAACTGAATTATTTATCACTAAAACAGCATACACAACCTAACAAGAATGCACACAGTTTTTATAATAAGTGCATATTGCAAAATTATTTTATACTTAATATAAATAAAAAAATTAACATTTAACATTTTTTTGAATATAAGTAAATATTAATGATAAAGCTATAGTTATTAATATGATTAAAATTTAGTATTTATAATATTGAGATGATATCTATATATTTATGTGTGTATATATATATATATATATATATATATATATATATATATATATATATATATATATATATATATATTATTTTTTTCTTTTCTTTTCTTCATGTGGTGATAATATTTAACTACTGTAATTGTCTTTTATAGAAAATAAAACTAGTTTATTGTATATCAATTATCCTACTCATTAAAATACGAAATAGTGATAATTGAAAATAATATGAATAAAATTTGATTGGTGCAGTTGGGTTACACACCCTATGTGTCTATCAACTGGACACACAGATTTCAATGTTTTTTGTTAGCATTTGCTACTGGATCTATATTTGCCTTAGATATTTCAAATGTTGTTAACAATCCATACTTTTGATTTTCAATACCACTATTGCTCACCACATTCCTTTGGTTTCTCTTATCACATCTCAAAGTAAGTATAGCTAAGTGATTTTTGATTTTTTTGTATGAAGTAGGGTTTTACTATGAAGATAGTTCTTTCTCAGTGTTAACATTAGAGCCTTTATGATATGCAGAAATTGTAGGTTATTACTATGGACGAGAAAGGAATGCCTGATTCTCAGATAGTGGTTCATGAGGTAAATTTATATAATCTGCATCCAATCTTCAATGTTTGTGGTTATCCTAAAAGTAATCATTGTTATCAAATTTCTGAAATCAGGAGGAGTAAGGATTTAGATTTAACGAAATTCCTAAAATAAACTGATTTAGTTGCTTTAGAGAAACAATTTGCATGTACGTAAAAAACACTTGTTATGCTTATCTTGATACACAGTTCATGGTTTTTATTTTTTCAGGTATTTTTTTCCGTTTTTTTTATCTCTCAGGTAGATGATGATTAAACCTTTGATGAAAAAACTGTTTGAAGCGGGTTATTTTGATTTGTTTCGATTAGATCAAAGTTTTTTACTTTATCTTCAATGAAAAACTTCTGCATGCAATGTGCAATTGCTTTCTGATAATTTTTGATGGCCATAGATCGTGCATCGTGCATCAGAACTTCATGAGTTGATTTATGAATTGTTTCAACAATCCACGCTAATATTTTATCTATGTTTTCAGAATGATACCTTACAAAACAACAATGGGATTGGATCTTCTGAACAGTTTGTAGATGGTAACGGTACTCTATTTGATTCTAGTTCCACCGACGTGTTTATGGGTATGGATGGAGCCAGTGACCTTCTATTGGGATTTTCAATATACACTGAGCCAATAAGGAGTGAAATCATTGAACATGCATTTTCTGCCATGAATGAGTTGTCAAAAATAGGAGTTGCAGGGCAACCTTTATGGCAGCCCCAGACAAACAACAATGGGTGTGAGATTCTGAATTATGCTGAATATTCGAAGCAATTCAATGAGGTTGATAGCTCCCTAAAGGAGATTGTGAAGTTGATAGAGGTTGGAGAGTCTCAAAATTTACCAAGCTTTGACACTCATCAAACTGAGGTTCCAGAATCATCTGTAACTCTTCCCACTGTAGCTCCAGGAACTGAAGGTTCAAGACACGTAGCATTTATCAACATGTCGCCAATGTGCATTGTGGGATTACTCATGGACGTGGTGAGTTATTTATTTATTTTTTTTCATCCTTTTCCTTCTTCGTGCATGTAGTTCGTATATAGTTGATTTGACTTGTTTTTCAATCTCAATTATAATGATGTACAGAAAATTCCTCTTTTCAATATTCAGAAAAATTAATCTTTTCATTAAGTTAAAATTAGTTTATATTAATTAAAAGTCAATTTGTTTAAAAATTAATATAAAAATAACTAGTTAGCTTATATACACTTATTTGTTTTTATTTTTTATTTTTTTCATATATTAACTAACTTTTATACTCATTTGGTTTCTTTATATATATATATATATATATATATATATATATATATATATATATAAACTAATTTTTAGAGTGATTTGTTTTAACAACGTTTTCAGTTGTATACAAATCATAATCTTTACAAATTTGTGCAATGGATAATTTAAATTATTAAGTATACGTAATTAATTAATAACAACAAAAAAAAATTTACTTCAAGGTTCAGTTAGAGTATCACATGTTGTTTCAAACATACATATCAAAATCAGTTAACAAAATAATATGAGCAACTTTTGTTGAAATTTCATAGAAGAGAGTTTGTTTATTATATTTTATTGGATTCTTATTTCTCGCGCTTTTTCGAATTATGGTTTTCCAACCTCCCAAATATTACGATCTGTTTGAAATTCAAGTTGTTACAGCAAAAAACAACCTCTTAAATAACTCATTTGCTTGTTGCATTGGATGTTTTATGCTCTTTTCTGAGTCATAACATGTCCTTGCTTGATTTTGGATCTTGTTGATCCTCTTCTCAGTTGATTATCTTTTTTGTATAGCTTAGGAGTACGAATTCTATCTAGAATGTTTAAGTCTGATCTTGGTTCTGTATTACTGCATACAAATTCTCATCCACTAATCATAGAACAAAAATATGCAGATATTAGTTAAAAGGTTAATAACATCTAATAGACTTTGATTTGTGTTATTCAGCAAACTTTTTATTATCTGTTCTGCAAATTCCAGATATCACATGAGCTTTGATTTCCCTGTTACATTGTTATACTGCTATTGGACATTCAGACTATGTGTAATACTTAACATTTATTTCATGCTTTTACACAAAGCCATTAATTAGAGATAAAATTTAACATATTAAAACTTGGTACTATTTATAGCAGAGACATGTCTCCATCTTCAAGCTATAACTACACTAGTTTTATACAAAGGATGTCTTGTCATTCACCATCTATTCTTGAGTCTTGAGAGTAATCTCTTCAATAATATGCTAATTCTAAATTTACTTAATCTAAACTGCTTATCTTTGTCATTCTACTCCTGGATTCAGTGTACAACCATTTCATTATTACTAATGTATAAAGTCAGATATCCCTTGTATTTCTGAATTCCAAGAATGCAAGTTTTTGGGTAAAGGCATCAATTGGAATAGGAAGCTCTTTGAAATTTTATTATATATCCATGTTCATGTCTTTATTTGAGGTAGCCCAAAGATTTTCTTATCATCTACCTTTTCATTCCTAAAGACAATACCATTTCTTTGGTTCCATATACTCTAAAACTACTGCAACCAACATTACCTGTCAGATATGATTTCCTGAATCTTTATAGGCTAGACATAGTAAAAGGACTTTAGGTGAATCCAAAATTGATTATAAGAGACTAATGACACTTCTATCCATTATTACAGAGATTCACTATATAACTACCTTATAGTTGGAAAAGAGTCAGTTAATAGATTGATCCTCCATTCCACACATACTACTTCCCACTTGGATATGCCTATGAATCAAATTATATTTGGTTGTCACTATTCAAAACTACTCATGCAAAGTGCAAGGCTGAGGAAAATGCTTTGATCATCAACAGTTTCCTAAATAAGTCATTATCTTCATAGTTGATATTATCCTACAACACTAAGTATGTTTTTTTTTTTCATTAGCAAAAAGAATAAATTAATAAGAAGCACAATAAGGTGTTTAAACCCTTTATACCAAAAAGAAAACTAACATAAAAGTTTCTAGTAAATGTTGATATGAGGATTCCATCTCAGCATTCCTGCAAAAAAAGAAAACTACCTACTCTACACCTCTTTCCTGACCTGAACCATTTCAATCACAAGCCATCAACACTAAGTTAGGCAGTTATCCTGATACAATTCAATCTCAGATTCCAAGCCTTCATAAACCTCTCCAGTGTTGGTACCTTTGTCTTGTTATACCACAATACTAAGTTCCTTTGCAAATCATGTTCTGTACTTTGGAATCAGCCTCCAAGTACTTTTCAGATAATAATTTTGTCTCAGATTTCATATCAACTCCTCAGATACAATTCATTGGTCTTCTTTGCTGTAGTTAATTACAGGTTGTCCTTTTCCTGCTATATTGCCAAGCCCCATAGCATAACTTTTTCAGGGTATCCTTCTCACCCAACATCGTGTCATACACCAGTTACACTCAACATAATCATCATGTTATGTTGTGAGGAACTGCTTTAATTAATCATCAACATGTTCACTATCTTCAGTATCTGAACTATTTGAAAAACTCAAATGATGGCACTAGAAGCATCTGGAGCCTCTTCTTCAGAAGTTCTGTGCACAACAGAGTTAAGATCACTTTCCTTTCGGGGTCTTGCATATTCTGTAGAATATCACTTTGTCAAATGATCTATTTTGTTGACTGCAATGAAAGTTTTCATGGAGCTGAACTTGAAGATGTAGACTTCCTCCAAACTTAAAGTAAAATTGCCAGCATAAAAGCACCTCAGCTCTTCTAATCTTTCAAGATCCAAAACCTGGAGCCGTTCAAATATTATTTCTTCATCCTCATCAAATTCCTCTGCAACAATTGCCATCAATCCCTCATAGTCTTCCACTACTAGATCTTCTATCTCCAAGTTTCATAAGATCTTTGGCTACAGATGCTGGAAACACGCTTGAAAGGCCTTTACATTCCTTAACATGTACTTCTTTTAGATGTTGCATGCATATCTTGATTCCAAACATTCTCCAGATTTGGAAGCTTCGATGAAACCAATTTCTTCAGAGGAAAAGTAATTAATATGTATTGTGTTGTACATTTGACATCAAATATGGTTTTCACAGAATCACTGTTTCGAAATTCCAATGATTCCAATTTAGGTAATAAAGGAAGCAATTGGAAGGGTAGCACTGCATCTGATAAACACTGGCAGTTGTCCACTATCAATGTGTCCAACTTACTGAAGCACATGTCTGGGACCTGCATTGAGCCATGCAATATCTCTTGTAATCCTAACCTACTTTTGAGATCAAGTTGTTCAAGCTCTAAAATCTTGACATTGCTTGTGCTGCATAGTCTCCTGTGTTCTTTCCCTTGAATTCCTTGGCTACTGCATAATACCATACAATCTGATTTATAGTATTTCATGGTATTTATTGATGCATAATTCCCTCTTCTTCAGCTATGAACATCTTCATACCACAGCTGCCAATTATTAATTGTATTTTTCACAATGTCCTTGGTCATATTCATCAGTGGCCATCTGATATAGAGTTAGGAGCTATAGGAAACTTGACTGACAGCTTATCTTACTGCTATGGAAGTGGAATCCCCACCAGGCAAAACTTTCTACAGAATATTGCTAGCTTGACACATGTAGATATACATAGTTAATACTTATTGTGCTTTCCATCTACATCAAAAATCACGTTCCATGTATCTACCTTCTTTTGTAGTCAATATACACTTCCATTTGGACAACAAAGCTTCATTAAACAATTTTAAATCCTTTATGATTAGGCCTTCCAGTTTTTCTAAAAGAACATGTATTTTTCTCTCTATCCAAACAAATTTCTTCCCTTTTGTTCCCCAGCCCCAACTGCACTCTCTTTGTATCTTCATAATATCCTTCTACCCAACTTGGTATTTTAAAAAAGGATAAAAAGAATAGGGGCAAGGCATTGGGGACTACTTTATTGAGTACCATTTCTTTTTAGTTAACAAGTCTCTAACTAATCTTTTGTATAACATAATCCTAAAGGTGACTTTTTCTTAGATTAACCCCTATGATAGACCCAAATCTATAAACATTATGCTGATTTGTTTACCATAAGGATTATTGCATATTTTGCTAAAATGTCTTATAAACTCTTATCCTCCTAACTTGCTTTTTAGTAAATTTGACTTTCAAATCGATTATTAATACGAAGCATCTTAAAGTGACTTTTAAGGTCAAAATATTTTGAGTATGAGCTTAGTTTAAAAAATTATCACTATTATTGTTACAAAAGCCCAATCCGAAGCATGATTAGTTTTTTTAATAGGAAGGTCTGGATACAAGTCTTTACGACAATTTTGTGTAGAAGTCTCATTATAAATAATAAGTTGTATGAAATAGTAGCGAATAGGAGGAAAGGTCCATATAGATCTACGGTAAATGACTGGTTATATGCATAATTTTTTTTTTCTCCAAAAAACAGTTTTTGTGTAAAACCATTTGATGATTTCTCTCTTATTCATTGATATATTTGGGCTCTTTTTGTTGGATGTTAACCAGAATCAATGGTCTGAAGCGTTTTACAATATTGTCTGGAAAGCAGCGAACCTAGGAACTTTGTTAGGAGTGGAAGGAAGCTATCACAACACATTGCACGTGGTAAGTTCAGAATGCTACCCTTTCTTGTAAAGTTAGAAATTAAAAGTCTATCATGGAAGGAGTATATTGTTCTTATCAAATTTAGAAAGAATAATATTATTTTCTGTATTTTAATAATGAAGCCATTAAACCCATAAATACAAGAATATGATGGTTAGGAAATATTAAGAGTCAATTTTAAGGAAAAAAAAAATTCTCGTATTATGGACTTATTTCTAAATAATTAATCCTAGTATTAATAACAAGATGCAAGTATAATAGAGAATAAAATTATAATAAGGATAAAATATAAAACTTTCTAAAATACATAATAAACAACACACTTTTGACACTCCTCAGAAGTGTGAGTGTTCTCTATTCTCAACATTGATATAATTCTTTCAAAGTTAATAGAGGTGAGTATGTCTGCAAGTTGATTCTGAGTGGACACATATAAGATGCAAATTAAACTACTATCTAGCTTTTCCTTGATAAAATGTTTATCCATCTTGATATGTTTAGTTCTATTTCGCTGCATCGGCTTGTGGGCTGTGGGTTATGATAAGAGTGGATTTATTATCATAATATGATCTTATATTTCATCTCACTTTATCTTTAGGTCTTCCAATATAATTTTCAACTATAGAAGTTCTCATATTCTTTGAAACATTGCTTGAAATTCAACTTCAGTACTCAATCTAGCTACTACAATATATTTTTTTTCTCCTCAAAGTCACTAGGTTTTTATGAAGGAAGGTGCATGACCCAGAATTTGATCTCCTATCCACAACTGATCCTCTTGTTTCGTTTAAATAAAATACCTCTTCTTGGAGTCTGTTTCAAACGCTAAGAGCAACTTGTAAATATACTTTCTCTGGTTGGTGCATAAATTGGCTTGCTAGACACAACAAAAAGTAATGTTTGGCCTAGTGTGAGATAAGTAAATAAGTCAGTGAACGAGTCTTTGTTACATTTCGTTGTCAACATCAATATTCTCCCGTGTACTTCCCAACTTTTGTGTAGATCAATTGGAGTATTAGCTGGTTTGGAGGCCTTCTTAGATGTTTCTTTAAGCAAGTCAATTATATACTTTTGTTGAGAAAATGTCCTCTGGACCCAAACTTCTTTTGGTTTCACTGTTTGTGTTGCACTTGATCCATGAGAATGTCGGAGGCTTCCAATCCACTGGAATGATCTGATTTCTATTACTACACCTCATGTTAATAAAAAAGGTCTTAAAATTTGAAACCCCTTGATAGAAGACTTCATAAACTGCACAATTGAAGCCAATCACTTTGATCAACCCTCAAATTTGATTCTGCATAAAGATAAGATTAACATGCATGTTGTCAAAATGTATTTTGTTTCTAGCTTCCTAGATTTCAGAAATTGTGCAAATGCAAGTAGTGAATAGACTGAAAAAAAAGAACTATGTTGAATTTTGCTTTCCAACCGTCTCCACAAATAAATAACAAACTTACAATTAAAGAAAATATGGTTAGCGGTTTTGTCTCCTTATAAGTCAAGCAGCAAATGGACACTAAAAAAATAACCTTTTCTCTAGGATCCTCCAAATGAGAAATGCTTTGGAAAGGGGAGAGAGAGATTCCAAATTTAACGGTGCTAAAGAAGAGAGGAAAAAGAAGGATCTCCATAGTTGGTAGAGTTCTACCTCATTAGTTAAAGCAAGGGCAAAGATGTAAATCTTGAAGGCTAAGATAGAACATTATTGCAAGAGATAATTACGGATGTTCCCAGCATCCTTGTCTCTAAAGTCCTTAACAGAGGCTGTAAGTAAGAGATGAAAGTGAGGAGGGATATTCAACATATTAATAAAAGGTTTCTCAAGTCAATTATACTTTCAAAAATTTAACAATCTCCCCTCTGCCAAGCTGCCAAGCTGCCAAGCAGTGTTAAGTTACACTGTGGGCATGTGCACTTAATACTGACCCACAAGGAAGAACTTATATGAAAATTGATAGGTTGTATAAGTTCTTCCTATAAAGATTGAGATTTGTTGCTATGATGTAATTAGACTATACAAGAAAACTGTAAGCATGATAAACTGTAACCATGATGTAACTAACTCAAGATGGATAATAAATCATTGATTTAGATGAATCCTATTATTTGCTCAAACTTGTGTATTATTCCATTAGTCTCAGTTTATTCCTTCCATCTAATATTACATATTCTTTGATCCATCAATCTAAATCTTAGGTGATTCAATTTCCATTTCCTTATGATTTTACTTGTTTTGTTTGTTCTGATATTTTTCGTCCAATACTCTTTTGTTGATTATTTCTTCATACTTTGTTTCAGTAGTGATCTTTCTTCTAACTTTATTCTATTAATTCTTTCGTCTACAAGATAATTTAAGAATTAGTTCTTCATATTCTGTGATGATATTCAGTTCAATATAGTATATATTGATCTTATTCTGAAAGAGCTCTTTGTCTATGGTTTGAGCTACTTATTCATTCAACTCCTTTTGATTTTTGTATTCCTGAACTTTTCTCCACCTAATACTATGTTTAATCTACTGAATATCGTCTGATAAAAGCTTGGACTTACACTATATTCATTATACCTTGGCACTGTCTTATCTTTATTTGCTTCTTGCAGTCAAAGTTTTACTAACAAATTATGGATCTAGTAGAGGAAGATTCTTTCTCTTATATTTCCGTTGCAAATTACTTTGTCTGTTGGTTTTGTTGATGTTTCTTTTCTAATAAAATTCTAAAGAATGATATAATATTCAAATAAAAATTTGTATATATTATATATTGGAAAGGGACGTCACAAGTGTGCCAGAACGGAGTCATGTGAGAGTGCGTGGAAGCTCCGATCACCGCGTTTCTGGCGGCACGGTGTCACCTAGTTGAGGCGAATCGAATGGTGGCTTCACCGGTCCAATTGGCGATAGCGACGGCGGCTGCTAAAAAAACACCGGTGGAGAATGGATTCACCGAAAAAAAAAAAGTTTAACCCTTACCTAGCTCAAGATACAATATTAAGAATAATGGAAAAGAAATATAAGATTAATTTCTCTTATATAAAATACACATATGATTGTTTATTTATAAATATAAATAATATCATAATAGCAGAAAATATAAGCTAAACCCATTACATTACAAACATGATATTAGGATGAAGAAGAAAAGTTATTTGGAAATTTGGAAAGCATATGACTCGGTCATTTAGAAATTTTTATATTATTATGTTTGGAAGATTAGGGTTATGCTCTAAATAGATAGATTAGATAAAGTGATGTTTGGAATTGCAACGTCCTTTTCCAATATATAATATATACATATTTTTATTTGATTATTATACCATTCCTTAGAATTTTGTAGAAAAGAAACATCAAGAATCCAATAGAGGAAGTGATTTGTAGTGAAAATATACAAGAGAAACTATCTTCTGCTACGAGATCCATAATCTATTAGTAAAACCTTGACTGCAAGAAGCAAAGATAGATAAGACAGTGCTAAGATATAATGAATATAGTGTAGACCCAAGCTTTTATCAAACGACACTGAGTAAATTAAGTATAGTATTAGGTGGAGAAAAGTTCAGGAATAAAAAATTCAATGAATAAGCGACTCAAACTGTAGACAACTAGTTATTTCAACAATAAGATTAATATGTATGATATTGAACTAAATATCATAACAAATATGAAGAACTAATTGATCAATTATCTTGTAGAACAAAAAATTAATAGAATAAAGTCAGACAAGAGATCAGTATGAAGAAATAATCAACAAAAGAGTATTAGACTAAGGATATCAGAACGAATGAAACAAGTTAAACCATAAGGAAATGGAAATGGAATAATCTAAGAATTAGATTGGCGAATGAGAGAATATATAATATTAGATGGACGAAATAAACTAGACGAATGGAATAATATATAAGTTTACACAATATTTAAGATTTGTCTAAGACAATGATTTATTATCCATCTTGAGTTTGTTACAACATGCTTGCAGTTCCTATGTATCATCAAAATTTCAAACAAAATCAAATAAACTTTTGATACAAGGGAATATTGAAAAACTTTTACATAAGTTTTCCGTCTATCGTACTCTTTAACCTTTTATATTCGCCTCCTGGATTAAGACCCTTGTTTGCAACTCTTCTTGGCTAGAAGAAAGAAGACCAAGGTTTGACGATATCCTCTTTTTCCTTAACTTCTCTGATGGAGTTCTGTCAAAGCAGAACCTACAACCAAAGTCTTCTACCCCTTTGGTTCTCCCAGATACTTTTGGAGGTTAGGTTGGGACACCATCCATTCACATGAGCCCTTCCTAAGTGTCCAAAGGACTAGGTTGAATCACCATGCAATAGAAGATTGGTGAAACTCCGTCTGTTCTTCCATAGGCGATTCACGAATAAGAGATAGGTAGAAGAATTTTGAATAGGCAGTGTAGGGACGAATGAATATGGAAGGATGATGAGATCTTCTTTAAAAGGTTTTCGAAAATGAAAGCACTATTGTCTGCATATCTTCTTGTTTGGAGTATTAAAGTAAGGTCACTACGAGGGATAACTTACATAGTAGAAGGGTTCATCTATGCAATGTGTTTTCTGTGATGTGAATAATGAAACAATTAGCCATCTTTTTTTAACATGCCGAGTAACAAGGAGTGTGTAGGATAAGTACAATTTATGGGTGGGAAATAGTACGACGCAACACTACTTACCAAAGAATAATTTTAATCATTTTAGCTTGCTTAAAATGAACTCAAAGGAACATAAAGTATGGGTCTTTGTACGGGTAGCTAGTATTTGGGTGCAAAGAAAACATAACATAATCTTTAGAAACCATAAGATTAATGCCAAAGAGATTTTTAATTTAACCCAAGTAAGTGCAATGGACTTGGATTGAAAAGAAGTATCCAAAGGCAAAGTTTTCCTACTCAAGTTTGCGTTTAAATCCAATTCTATCAATTAAGTTAATGAGATAATATTCTAGAGGGATGACAAAGGGAAATTGCAGCTGTGATATCATACGGAAATTTTTATGTTTTACATTTTACATGCATCTGAAATTACCAATCTTACCCCAGTCACGCATTTTTGTAGAAGAATAAAGAGTGCATATACCAAGTTAAACATGATATATGATTTACATCTAAACTAAGTTTACTCTTGATAGTTTCAATTTTTCTCATCCAAAATATAAATTTAAGGTTTTAAATGTTAAGTTCTTTAGAATTTCCAAAAACATGCGAATGTTGTTCTCATTTCGATGTACACTCTTTCCTTTTCGCAGATGAGCGCAGAACTTCAGTTGCCTTCGCCTGTTTTATTGACTAGGGAGTGTTATTTTGGAAGGTACAGCAAGCAGTTATCTCTTACCACATGGGGGGTCGTAGATTTTTCGTTGGAGAAATTTCTTGCTTCCCCAACGACCAATTTTCTGAAAAAACCATCGGGATGCTTAATTGCTGGACTGCCTAATGGATACTCTAAGGTTGATTTTCAATTGATTGCACCATGAAGTTAACCATTTTCTTTTCTTGTGTTCATTTTGGAAAGGTTTCACTTTGTTTTTCATTTTTAGGTTATATGGGTGGAGCATGTACAAGCAGAAGATAGTCTTGTGCACCCTGATTTCCAGTCCCTATTCACCTCCACTCTTGCTTTTGGTGCAACCCGTTGGATGAACTCCTTAGTTCGATATGGTGAATGGTTACAAAGTCTATTTGCAACAGCATTGGTTGCTGATGAAGGAGGTATATGAAAGCTTGTTGTTATTTGTTCCATTAATATGTAGCATGTTTAATTGCTGCCATTAAACTTGCTTGTTTCTTGTGATATGAACAGTTGTCATAGCCCAACATGGGAGGAGTAGTCTGCTGAAACTGGCAGATAGAATGATGAAATCGTTTTGTAGAAATGTGAGTTCTAGCGCAGACAATCCATGGACTCAAATGGCTTCTTCTCCATTCGTGAGAATCATGGTGCAGAATAACATGGGAGAAAGTGGTAAGCCTCCAGGTACATCCGTGGTTTTCACTACTTCTGTTTGGCTCGATGTCTCCCCAAATCGACTGTTCAACTTCCTTCGCCATCCAAATTCCAGACCTAAGGTTCGCTCCATAATCTCTTTCAAGCATTCTTATGATAAGAGTTATCATAAGAGAAAGTTAACATGTCAGTAAATTTTCATTTTGTTGAATAAATGCAGTGGGATTCGCTTTCACGTAGACATACTATTAGAGAATTCGCATCGTTGCTGAAGGGCGAAAATCCACGGAATCGTGTTTCCCTGATGAGAGCAAACGTAAGCAAGAATAATAATATTATCAGCTTTCATTTTTCATTAATTTCTTCAAACTCAAACGAAACCTAAACAACCCTTTATTTGCAATGTTCTTAGGATTCACAGGGCAAGTTTGTAATCTATTATCTGCAAGAGAGTTACACAGACTCAACAGGTTAGTACTTTCTTCTTTTTCAGAAAAAAAAAAAAATTAATATGAAACACAATAGACTGCTTCAATCCTTTAAAAAGAAAAACGAAAACTAGCTTCAAGGATTCCAGTATTTGAATAGAGGATTCACCACTGCATTCCTACAACAAAAACTACCTATTCCACACCTCTATGAAACGTTTACTAACTTAGACCATTTCACAAGAACACTAAGTTAAACAGTTATCCTGATACAATTCAATCTCAGATTCCAAGCCTTTGTCTTGTTATACCTCAATGCATATATCTGTAATACATCTGTTTGATAGAGTTCCTTTGCAAATCCTGTTCTGTACTTTGGAACCAGCCTCCAAACACATTCCTTTGCAACGAATGCCTTAGATCCCTCTCAGTCTTACACTGCTACATCTTCAAGTTTCAAAAGATCTTTGGCTTCCGGTTGCTTGAAACAGACACCATACGAACCTTAAATACAAAATTAAAAGCAAACTGCTAGCTTTTATCCAACAAACTTTCCAAACAGGGCTTTCCACATTGTTGAGGAGAGTGAGTGATTTTTCCACTGATGTCTTCACGAGGCAACCCATCAAGTCCTCCAGAACCAACAGATGAAGATGAGTCTGATGTCCTAGCTGTTCTTTTAGTAACTGCAGCAGATGCTCTCTCAATGGATTCTTCACTTATTTTGTGTCAAGGGCACTTAGCAGTGCATGCTTTACATTAGTAAGAAACCCTTTAATTTTCTGGACCAACGCATCTATGCAGACCACCCAAAATCTTAATTGATGCATACTAGCTCTCAGATTATAGATCATACGTAGATAATTGGATTAAGGCACCAGCCAGAACATGAAAATTGTGCTTTTTTTAAGTCTATAAGTTATCCATGCTCATGTTTTAATCTAAACTGATGTAAAAGTTTCCACTGCATCTGGTTTCAGGTTCGTACGTGGTGTATGCTCCACTAGACGAGCGAGCTATGACAGTTCTTACAAACGGATCTGACCCAGACAAAATGATGATCCTGCCGTCAGGGTTTAGCGTTCTTCCTGAAAGGTTGCAGGGAGATGAAGATAGAAGCACTCGAAGTCTTCTAACTATGGCCTTCCACATAGTTGACAGTATCAGTACTAATAAGCCATATATCGCTCCTCCATTAGTCGAAGTCTTATACAGAGTCATTGCAGATACTGTTACCTCTATAACCAACTCAGTGCTGTATCAGAATCATCGCAACAATTGGATGGATGATAGCAACTTCTAGTTACTTCCCAAATGGCTTTGCTTTGGAGCTCTGCATTGGATGCGAGGAAATATAATGTACTGTTTGTGACTGTTGTTGTGTTTTCGCCACGTACACGTACGTACTTTTCTCATTTTAAGTTTATTTTCCTGTGAGATGAATTATTATTGGTTATTCACTAAGCAAACAACGGTTCATTTCTTTTGTAAGACCCTTTGAAGATTGTTTTAGCATTACCCGAAGCTTCTACTTTTACGTTTCCTAATTTCTTGGATTAAGGTCACCTATTGCTAGAATCATATAATGTCCGTTTCAAACGTTTTCTCTGGTAATAGTGTTGATTTTATACTCATAAAACGGGACGCAAATTACTTATCTCATTTTTCTCATTCATAACAGAATTAACACGTGAACTAAAGTATTTTTTTTTTTTTTACTTCTATATATTTTTCTCATTATCCATTACCATTTTCACAGCTCTGCATAAACTTTCTTTCTAAACAAACCATGTTCTTCACCTTTCTCCACTTCCACCCCAACCTTCAACATTCTACTCGTCATGCATTCATGACATGATCCGAACCAAGGCGTGGTATACACTCACTCACAAGTGCCACCGTTAAAGAACTAACTCCACGGTGTGCTACGAAGCACCCAGCAGAAGGGTGTCCTAGAATCAGTTGTTGCTGCATCCAACCTCCATACACTAGCCCTCTTCTTTTAACCCTTGCTTCAAACCCTTCTGGCAAACCTTGGCTCAAATCCATTAGGGGCATAAGTGCTGCAAGAAAATGAAAACTTGTTAACTCAAGACCAAGTAACAACTCTTCAAATTTATTTTTCTGTAAAATGGTTTCGCTTCCATATGCACAGAATAACATAACCAGCGCTGAATCCCCCGAGCCATGCAACTCTTTTTAATACCACTGCCAAACTCCACTTTCCCTAGGTGAACGAGGAACCGCGCTTCGTGTTTGTAAAGAGTGATAACAGAATCAGGGAACCCCAGAGGCGGTTCCATTAGATCAGTTTCAATTAAGTTTCTTCCATTATTATACCCTTCTGGAAAACCGAAGTAAGCTACTGATACAAGATTACCTATCAAGTATTGAATACTCTTCATTCCCCAAACGTCAAAGAAAACAATTTGTTGCTTCAACTCCCTTAGGAGACGTTTCATATCCTTCTGTGTCCAATCCATGGTGGTAGCTAGAAGATAGAAGAAAGAGAAGGGTACATCTGAAGTGGTTTCTGCATTGTTGACGAAGGCCATTAACAGGAAAAACTGTGATGGGGACAACCACTACGTATATAACAATTAACTGACCATTTTTAATATACCTCTTAGAAAGTATTTCTTGGTTACTTTATAGGAAGTGAAAGTCTTGACTTAAATTTAACTTTACACTTCTCGGGAAGGTTAGACATAAGGAGAGTATCAACCAAAAAGAAACTTATATGCAAGTAAATATGGGGTGTCATATATGGGTATTCAGGTGAAAAGTGGATTCTTAATAATGTTTTGATCTTCAAGATTAATCCTATAGATATTATTAAATGATAATTTCTAAAACGATATAGATATATGGATTCAAACACGTAATGGTTAGTTTATATTAATAAAAACAACTTGGGTTTCTAGTAAACATATAGATTTAAAATTCATTTTAACATTTAATTCTTTTATAGCATATATATTAGTTCACTTGACATAATCAATATGATATAAATATAGAAATAAGAGAAAATAAATTGAAGAGACAAAGAAATAAGTGCTTTTTTTGAAAGACAAAGAAAAAATATAAGATTATTTATAGCCTAGTTTTTTCCACTTCATTCAAACACCACAAGCAGATAACTCCAACATTCATGGATGCTGCAAGTGCTGCTCCTTTGCACATAGCAATATTTCCATGGTTTGCTATGGGACACTTCATCCCTAACCTTCACCTGTCCAACAAATTAGCAGAGAGAGGCCACAGAATCTCCTTTATTGTCCCACAAAGAACACAAACCAAACTACACCACCTCAATCTCCACCCTCATCTCATCACCTTTGTCCCCATCCAACTTCCTCATGTTCCTGGCCTTCCTCACCATGTTGAGACCACTTCAGACGTCCCCTTCTCTTTATTCCCACTTATTGCCTCCGCCATGGATGGCACACAGAAGGAGATTGAACTTCTCCTAAGGGATTTAAATCCGCAAATTGTTTTCTTCGATTTCCAACACTGGCTACCCAACTTGTCTCGGAGCCTAGGCATCAAGAGTGTCGTGTACTTCATAGTTCACCCATTTTCATCAGCATACCTCGGAGATGGACCAAGACGAAGCCAAGGAAGAGAGTTAACTGAACTTGAGCTAATGGAACCTCCTCCGGGGTTCCCTGATTCATGCATCAAGTTTCAGCCACATGAAGTTCGGTTCCTCGTTGCAACAAGGAAACTCGAGTTTGGAAGTGGTGTTCTCCTGTACGACCGGGTGCACAATAGTTTCTGCTCAGCGGATGCAATTGGATTCAAAGGTTGCAGAGAAATTGACGGACCATATGCGGAGTATCTTGAAACTGTGTTTGGGAAGCCTGTTCTACTTTCGGGGCCACTTTTACCTGAGCCAACGAACACCACTTTAGAGGAAAAATGGGTTTCATGGCTTGGGGGATTAAACCCGGGTTCCGTTATTTTCTGTGCTTATGGAAGCGAAAGCCCGTTACCACAAAATCAGTTTCAAGAGTTGTTGCTTGGTCTTGAACTAACAGGTTTGCCATTTCTTGCAGCACTTAAGCCCCCTGATGGATTTGAGTCCATTGAAGAAGCTTTGCCAGAAGGGTTTGGAGAAAGGGTTAAAGGAAGAGGGATTGCATATGGAGGTTGGGTGCAGCAACAATTGATTTTGGGACACCCTTCTGTTGGGTGCTTCATAACACACTGTGGAGCTGCTTCTGTGACAGAAGCCCTTGTTAACAAGTGTGGGTTGGTGCTGCTACCACGACTTGGTACTGATCATATCATGAATGCAAAGATGATGAGTATGATCTTAAAGGTTGGAGTGGAAGTGGAGAAAGGTGAAGAAGATGGGTTGTTCACAAAAGAAAGTGTATGCAAAGCTGTGAAAACTGTCATGGAAGATGGGAATGTGGTTGGCAGAGAAGTGAGAGAAAATCATGCCAAACTCCGGAATTTTTTACTAAGAGACAATCTAGAATCATCATGTGTTGATAGGTTCTGTCAACAGCTACAAGATATATGTAAGTGAGAGCTTTCAGAGTTGTATTATGCTGTTACATGGTTTCAAAATCCTTATCTGATTATTTTTATCAAGGTCATATTTAGGCCAAAATCACAATCATTTACTCTGAATTTTCTTCTAGCTATTAATTTATATAGGTTATGTTAATTTGAATGTTTCTTTTTGAGGTAAAAAATATTGAGAAGTTAGAGGAGTGAGTGAAGATGGAGGTTTTCAAGTGGTTGAAATGATCTGAGAAACAGGACCTTAGCAAGTGGATTTTGTTATGGCTAGCTCTATGGTTCTTGAACTTTCTACCTTCTTGTCAAGGTTCTTGTCTAACTACAACTCACATCTTCATCCCCTTTGAGTTCAATTTCTTACATTATTCAGTCCCATCTTTGTTCCTTCAGCTTGTATTTTCAACATCAGTATCTCTAAGAATTTTCTATTCAAGATATATAAAGGATTTTCATTTTTTCAGTCAGGCCGAGTTCTCTATTTCTTGTCCTTTTGAATCTCAATTTTTTATCAGTTAATGACATCAGGGTTTCTACCAAAGACATGGAAAAATTTGTCAATGTATAGCAGCAATCTATCTTCTGGTTTCTGCTACTTTTATTTGGGGTTTCATTTCTAGATCATACACGCGGATAGGTCTCAGACAAATGTTTTATCAAGTTCTTAAACATAAACACTTTATATGATATATTATTCCTATATACCTCTATGTATGTACATTTTTAATTAAAAAGGACTTTCTCTACATACACCTTGTTTCTCCAAATACTATAATTTATTGTTCAACATCTTCTAATTTCTGTTACATCATGCCAAATTCCAGTTATGCAGTGGTAATACATTGAAATTGTGGATGTTATTAAACTGGTCAAGATGAAGGGGCTAATATTTTGATCAACAAATTTCTTTGCTGCTAATAAGCGCTGACATGAAAATAGATACATTTTAATCAGGAATGCAAGCTCATTCTCATCACCATCAATTATAGAGCTGTAAATTTAACTCAATGGCCAGTCTCTACTCCTAAAATAAGTTCTTTTTATTAGTTTGCTAAATGAGTAGGTTGAAAAAGTTTAACCCCAAAGTCTCCCACAAAGTGGCTTAAAGTCAAAGTTAAAGTAAATTTGTCTCACGACAAGATTTTAATTAATACCTAAATACTTTTTAAGATTATACAAGTTTATAAAGTCTTTTAAATTGTAAATTGATAGTTAAATATTTGACATTCATTATAAACTGTTTTTTAATGGGGTAACCCTAACCAGAGTTTAGTCAACTCGAAATTGAGTAACATAGATCTGATCTTGATTAGTCCTATCTCAACCTAAGTTGATATGACTTGATCAGAAATTTGGCAACACATGTTAAAAATATATTTCTTCTTCTTTCTACAATAGAACCACATAATGATCATGGTGATGATTAATTCCTTTTAAATTTAATCAATTTTAAATTTATTATGATTAAAATATTTTAGTTAAATTTTATCATATGCAAAATAATTCATATACATGTAACATATTTTATAATTGTAACACGTTTGATTTTTATTTGCTTTAAGTTTTGATTAAATATGTTCTATTTTTTTTTCTTAAACTAAAATTCAAACTCACTTAATAGACAACAGTGCATGCTTAAAATAGGGAAATTATTACATTTAAGTTACCTCCATCCCATAAACAATTATGCTTACGAATGTCGCTTCAATAGTTAGATATTCATTGTAAGCGACATTGTTTCAATTAAGCAAAATTTGTTCGTTCGAAGTGACCAAATTTGCAATTGTCGCTTTAGTGTGTCCAGACGCATCTTAAGTAAAAATTGATTGTCCACCTAAGTGAATCTAAACTTGCATCAATAAGAATAAAGTATTTTTATTAGTAAAAAAAGAAGATTTTAGGTAGATATTTAGGACAGATTATGTCATGTAAGAGTCCCACATGAATACGAGAGACATAAATTTATGTCAAAATAATATCTAACATAAAAGGTTCAAAATTTACGTCGAACGCGGACGTGAATGGATATTAGGTAAAGGCAAAAAATATTTACAATTTATGTTGGATCCTACAATGACTGACCGACGTAAATTAACTTTCGATATAAATCTTTATAGACTAGTGAATGTTATGACAAAAAATTAGATTTTTTTTTTAAATTTAATTAGTTTTGACTTAAAGACGAAAACTAAGAAAATACCAATTTATATATATACATACAATGTAAGTCAAACATTTGAACAAAAAATTCTATATAAAAAAAATATCTAATCTAACTTAAAAATTAGCTAAACAAGAAAATAAGACTAATTATACTATAAATGTTAGAAAAGGAAGGTTGTCCTTTGATCTCTTATCTCTTAGATTTCATGTTGAGATAATGAAAATTGATTATTAAAGACTTTAAATACATTTTAGTAAATCTTGAAATGTGTTATCTTTGGTAGGGAGAATCACTAATACTCATCTAAATGAATACATAAATACTTTCATCCATTACATAATCACACATCCTAACGAAAGATTAAATTAAATCTGACTCTCATAATCAATTATTAACAAAACTCTTATAACATTGAGAATTAAACAAATTTTAATCTTAGAGAGATACTAAAAAAAATCATAAATTACTTACAAAAATTATTTATGGATGAAATTTTGTATGTAAAATTTGCATTACATACAAAATTTTACATGCATATGCACATCTTATATAAAATCAACATTACATATAAAATTATATATGGATTCACATCTATATATAAAATCAACATTATATACAGATTTTAACTTATGGATTTGAAAGTATTATATACAAATTTAATCCACATGTAATCCGTAAGGAACATAATCCATATATAAAATCAATATTACATACAAAATTACATGGATTTGCATATGTATGTAAAATCAACAATACATACAAATATTTACATATGAATTTACATTCAGATATATATAATCCAAAAATTTACATTATTATTATATTACTATTAAATAATATTATGATTGTTATTACTATTATTAATATTATTTTTATTATCATTATTAATATTATTAATTAATAATATTATCATTTCTATTATTACTATTATAATTAATATTAATATTATTATTATTATAATATTATTATCATGAATATTAATATTAATATTAATTATTATTATCACGATTATTATTATTATTATTATCATTCTTAATATTATTATTATTAATATTATCAATATCATTATTAATAATATAGTAAATTATTTATATTATTGATATTATTATATTTTTATTATTTTTATCATTATTATTATTATTATAAATATTATGAATAATATTATTACTATTATTGATATTATTAATATTTTTAATAAAATTATTATTATTATTATTACTATTAATATATTAATATTATTGTTATTATCACAAATATTATTAACAATTTTAATAATAATATTAGTATTAATATTATTATTAATTATAAAATCATTATTATAATAATTATAATATTAATAATAACAATCATATTCATAATAAAAATGTTAATACTCTCATATTTTAGTAATAAAATTAATATAGTTTAATGATAAGGAGTTCTGTATGTATGTGTGACTTGGGGTTGAATCTCACCCTTTGCAAACGTGTCTTGTGATAAATAATTTTTTCACAAAAGTTATTTTTTTATAACATAACAATTATGCTAAAAAATTTATGATAGTGTTCAGATCAACAAATGCGTCGACACTATGATCCTAAGCTAAGAGAGCTTCTTCCAGTTGTTGAAGTCGCTAAGAAAAGTACACCCAATTATTGTAGTCTTAGACCAATAGGATAAAGTAACTTACTCATCAATCAGGATAACATACAAAAGACCTTCCATGAAATAACCTCTCAAATGATATTTTTGTTTAATATATTTAAGATATGGTATCTTCATTTATAATATTAAAATTTTGAAGTTTACCCATTTTTTTCAAAAGAGTTGTAGTAACTTCTGATTTAAAAAAAAAAGTTTAAAAAACATTAAAATTTATAAACATTGTATAAATTTAAAGCATTGAAAAACAAATGTAAATTGCAGATATATAATTTGCAAAATGCAAGTGATCAAAGACAGTAAAATGATTAAAAAAAAGTAAAAAATAAATTAGATCTAAATAAAATGAAGGGGAAGCAATTATAAGATAAAGTAAATAAGAATTTTTTTAAAGGATAACCAATGTAAACTAAATAAACAAATCTCACTGACTAACAAGTGAAAACTAACTATCTCTTAATCCATCATGAAGTGAAATTAAGAAAAGATTTGTCCACATGTTTACTTCCCCCAAAATTAAGAGCAGATGAAGTTAAAACAGAGCCACATCAACTTACTCATATACTATGTAATGGTAGAAGCTTGGAAATTATAATAAATCTTGAAGTTGTTGACAGAAACGATCAACACATGAGGACTCTAAATTGTCACTCAGTAAGAAGTTCCTGAGTTTGGCATGATTTTGTCTCACTTCTCTTGCAACCTCATTCTTATCATCCATCACACTTTTCACTGCTTTCCTTACACTTTCTTTGCTGAACAAACCATCTTCTTCACCTTTCTCCACTTCCACCCCAACCTTCAATTTTCTACTCAGCATCCTCGCATTGATGATATGACCACCCCTGTCTCCTGGCAGTAGCACCAACTGACACTTATTCACAAGTGCCTCTGTCAAAGAAGCAGCTCCACAGTGTGTTATGAAGCAACCAATTGAAGAGTGTCCCAGTATCAGTTGTTGTGGCACCCAACCTTCATATGCAATTCCTCTTCCTTTAACTCTTTCTCTGAACCCTTCTGGCAGAGCTTCTTCAATACACTCAAATCCATTAGGGGGCTTAAATGCTGCAAGAAATGGAAAACCTGTTAGTTCAAGACCAAGCAACAACTCTTGAAACTGATTTGCTGACAACGGGCTTTCGCTTCCGTATGTACAGAAAACAACAGAGCCAGGGTTGAATTTCCCAAGCCATGCAACCCATTTTTCGTCTAAGGTAGTGTTTGTTGGCCCGGGTAAAAGAGGCCCTGACAGCAAAACAGGCTTCTTGTACACTGTTTCGAGATACTCCGCATATGGCCCATCAAGTTCTCTGCAACCTTTGAATCCAATTGCATCCGCTGAGCAGAAACTATTGTGCACCCGATCGTACAGGAGAACACCACTTCCAAACTCGAGTTTCCTTAATGCAACGAGTAACCGAAGTTCATATGGCTGAAACTTGATGCATGTATCAGGGAACCCCGGAGGAGGTTCCATTAGATCAAGCTCAGATAACTCTCTTCCTTGGCTTTGTCTTGGTCCATCTGCAAGGTATGCTGATGATAATGGGTGAACTATGAAGTACATGACACTCTTGATGCCTAGGCTCCGAGACAAGTTGGGTAGCCAGTGTTGGAAATCGAAGAAAACAATTTGCGGATTTAGATCCCTCAGGAGAAGTTCAATGTCCTTCTGTGTGCGATCCATGGCAGTGGCAAGAAGTGGGAATAAAGAGAAGGGGACGTCTGAAGTGGTCTCAGCATGGTGAGGAAGGCCAGGAACATGAGGAAGTTGGATGGGGACAAAGGTGATGAGATGAGGGTGGAGATTGAGGTGGTGTAGTTTGGTTTGTGTTCTTTGTGGGACTATAAAGGAGATTTTGTGGCCTCTCTCTGCTAATTTGTTGGAGAGGTGAAGGTTAGGGATGAAGTGTCCCATAGCAAACCATGGAAATATTGCTATGTGCAAAGGAGCAGCACTTGCAGCATCCATGGTTGCTTGAGTCATTTGGTGTTGTGACAGACTGCTATTACACTACTAAACTATATATGAAAAATAACAACTTAGTAATTTCATTTGTGTCTTTTGTAAGGACATTACAACATTAAATAGTACAACAAAGTATGTGGACCTTAGTCTGCTAGCCATAGGAAGAGTCCATTTTAGGCAATTTCAAAGAAAAATCAGACACCTGAAGCGTAATGGTATTTGTAATCCAGATCTGTGTGTGGATTGGGTCTCAGAATTACCCTCATCTTCACGAAAACCAAGTCCTCGAGGTTGGTTGTGACGTGGCGTGTCCATAGGGTGCGAGGGGTTGACGTGGTTGTACTAGATGTGAGCTATGTGAGAATAGCATGAGAGAAATTTATGATGGATAGGTGGGTTGATTGTTGTATCCATATTCATATAGGCCCAAATATTTCTATGTTTTTATTCAACAAATAAAAATTAAAATAAAGAAAACCGTATATTATAAAAAGTTCAATGTAAAAGAGAACACATCGTTTTTTTTTAATCAATACCGAGTAACAAAATGAAAAATTATAATTACATAAATTTCAAAAATAAAGTACTAAATATATTAAGAATACTCATAATTATTGTCAGCATAGAGATTGTATTAAAACTTTTTAATCAAACAACAAAAATCCCTTCGAGATCATCATACTTCATTCTTTCCATTTTAGAAATATCAAGGATTTAAGATTGAAAGAAGTTGACTTGATAACTTTATTACCAACTTAAAAATATATGTATTATTCTTTGAGAAAAAAAAAACAAAATAAGTTCAATTTTATAAGATACAAATAGTTACAAATATATGTGAATATTTATAGTTAATTAGAATATCATGCAAACTAGAATATTTGATACTTACACAAGAAAACTTAGGTTTCTTCTATTGGCACCATCCTTTTCACTAACTCATCCCCTTTTTTCTTATATATCTTTTTATGGCCAAAATGTAAAGGCCCAAACTCTTCTCTCAATCTAAACTTGCTATTCTCACTACTTTCTCTAATTACAACAAATTGAAACAACTTATGCTCTTATTTATAAACGTCTGAATTAGTCTACAAATTTTAATTAAATATAGTTTATGTTTAATTTTTAATTTAATCGTTATGTGATGGTTTTAGTTTTTATATCAGGAATGACCTTTATTTTTTATTTTTAATTTTTTTTAGCGTGTATAGAATTGGCTTGACAGACTGTAAACTATATTTGTTGGTAGCTGATGGTCAACTTTCTTACAGTGATTGCACTATTAATTTAATAACGATTAATAAATAAATAAAAAATACTGAATCAATAATTATTTAGAAAAGATTATTGTTACCTTGGGTTCCAAAAGATGTATGTTTGTGAGCCTCTCATATCATTGGTGGTGCATTTAAAACCCCGCATGAGACAAATTGTTTTCCTTTACTTCTGCATCATTTTTCTCTACTTCATCTTCCTTTGTGAGTAACCAATTGTAAGGAAGCTGGAATATAGGACCAGAGTTGGTGTTGCTTTCTTTTACAAAAACAAAGTTGACAGGGTGTACTTCATTACGAGGGAATGGAAGAGGCTCTCCCTGTTGCATCCTTTTAAAGTCATGTACATCTTTTCTGAATATACTTCTCATCCCCCATGTATGGATCACAATTCCTCGTTGGCCTTTAAATGTGATATGTGCTCCTGTTTTCACAAAATGACAGTGCTCTCTCGAGATATAAATGATCCAAAGATGGATTGATCCAGCAGAATATTGCATTTTCAAATCAAGTGGCATATCAAAGTATTCTTCTGTATGTTTACTTACGAAAGAAAGGTACAATTGGCGCGATGAATAACCACGAACCGCAAAACCATTGCTAACCTTAAATATAACACAAAAGGCAAAGCCCATCCAGTCTTCATCCACATTAAATTCCACTATCCTTACAACCGAAGCCCCTTTAAATTTTTTAGTGAACCACAGCGGAATTTGCAAACCCCAAGGAACAACAATGTCAAAGCCACATCGAAAATGATAGGATTCCTGATGTCACCACAAGGAAAATCACAAAACAAGTTTTATTATAATTAGTTGTACGCCAATAATCTATGTGCCTTTCACAAATAAGCTCTAAAGACACTCATAATGATAGTCATCCAAAGACAAAGAGAAGGTAGTAAAATGTGAACCTTAATTAGTCTGAAAAGCCATGCAAGTTCCAAACTCCAACAATCCCAAGGTTTGGACAATATAACAGCCATCTTGGGACAACAGAAAAGATACAAGCCTGACCTACGATCACGAGAACCGGATACGCTTTTAAAATACCTCCCCCCTGATGTAGCTCCACCAATTGGAAGGTCAGGCAAAACTCCGAGCTTATTACGAGACAAGTTTAAATATGCTAGACAATGAAGCCCCCTGAAGGAGTCAGGTACCCAAGTAATATTGTTTCCCTGTAGATTCAGTCTTTCCAGATACCTTAACTCTCCAATAGCATCAGGTACTTCTTCTAGATTGCAAAAACTTAGGTCCAGAAGAATCAAACATTCCAAACGGGATTTAGAAGCTTGTCTTGGGAGCCTATTTATAAGTTTAACACAGCCGCTTAAATTTAGAGTTTGAAGAGATACCAAGGAATTTATCTCATTTGGTATACTGAAAAGCTCTAAGCAGGTTCTCAAACTCAAGAATGTAAGACTTGAAAGGACACCAATAGATTCATGAATAGTGGATAAACTTACACATCCATCCATGTCAAGGTACTCAAGATATGTTGCCTTTGTAAAATCTGGAGTGCTTTTAAGTCTAATACAACCCGAGAGATGTAGAACTCTCAGAGAAATCATGTTACCTACATGGCCAAAGTCAATGATAACTAGATTGGAACAATTTCGTAAATTCAAGAAAGCAAGCTTCTTAAGAAGTCCAATTGATGAATGGACATGTGATAACCTCGGACATCCAGAAAGATCTAGCCTTTCAAGTTTTATGATTCTGGAAAAATCCGGAGTCTCAGTCAGGTACTTGCAGTTGCTTAAATCAATCCTTTTCAAGTTAGGACAGCTCTGTGAAAAGAGAATAAACAATCACCTATTAGCATCTAATCTTAAAACTTCAATTTCATTATTGCTCTTGTAATTTGGTATGCTTTCAAAATTAAAGACATACTAAAGAACTGAAAAAAATAGTTTCATTTTGGTTCGTTTAGTGAAAAAAAAATTATCATTTGATCCAAAAGGATGACCACGATGATAGTTACTTAAATTAATAATACTTTTATAATAATTAACAATTAAATAATTAAACGGTAGACAAAAATACACTGAAAGATAATCAAAATAATATTTACATTGTTTTCACTATGTTTTCTCTCCCAGTCTTGCCACTTGTTCTAGCACCTATAGAGGTAGTAGAGGGAAGTATTTTGGAGATTTTTTGGTCTTTCTGGGAAATTAAAATTCTTTTTATGCAGGAGCTTTGGGTGGGATTCTTGCAATTCAACATGCTAAGAGGGCTGGTTTTACAAGACTTTCACTTGAGACTATTTCTTCTTTGCTTTGTCAAGATTTTACTTATGATGGTTTGGTCTCTTAGGCTACTAAGGGGGAGATGGAGAAAGCGTTTGAAGGTTTGTGAAAACATTAACTTCAAGATCACTCATATTTTCAAGAACGGGAACCAGCTGATAAACTTTTTAACCTAGGAGTTGATAATAAGTTAATTTTTCTTAGTATAACACTTTACCCGCTTTTATTACTTTGGACATTTTTTTCACAACAGACACGATCTCCCTTTTCTTAGGTTGTATTTTTTTCTGGTTGCATGGATTTTTGGTCCATTCTCTTACATTTTTCTTTTCCTTTTAATAATATCTTTAGGTGATAGTAGATGATTGATGGATCTTTTCAATGTCAAACTAAGATGTCAAATTTCATAATACCTAGATGTACCTTTATATAAAAATAAATAAGTTTTCACTCTAATTTTAATTTCAAAATTATTATGACATGCTATAATACTCTCGCAGTTATCTTTCACGGAAAATTATTATGACATTATATAAAAAATGTGTTCTATATAGTATGTATTCTACTTCCTTCAAAATGGAAAGCACGAATTAGTTTAATTAAAGAAAAAGATGCTACCCATTTAGTTTTAATTATAAAAAAAACTACAGCTTTACATGTTACATTACTTTAAGTAATTAATATTCAACTTTTGAATTTTTCAATTTATGAGGTAGAGCATAAAACCGAAGTGACCCAAATGCAGTGCCACTTCTTTGGAAATGTTACAGAGATAATCACCCTATCCATGATTCCTTTAAACCCAAAAGAATCTGCAAAGAATGTAATTATAGTACCTTGCGGCCATCCCATAAACGTTTGATATGACTGTTAGGCATATTCAATTCCACAAGATTAGAGGCTGTAAAATATGTTGGCAGAGAAGCAAAAGGATAATCATGCCACAGAAGATATCGCAGCCTGTCAGAAAGAAACTCCAGGCTTCCTGAAAATGTTGTGTGATACAGTATCAGTAAAGTGAGCTCCTTCATTTTTGACAATCCATCAACACTACATTCCCACATTTCTTCTTTTTTGTTTAAAACTATGGCTTTCACCTTCTCTGTTCCCTGAAACGCAGAGAATAAACATGTAAAAAGAAACACTTAATCGAGTCATTTTAGTAATTAGAATACGAAACATTTTTATAAAAAAAGGAAAGTAGTGAAGTTTTAGTTTGAATAACTGTACTTTAAATTCAATAATTACTTAAAAATCCAAACTTGATTTTCCTCATACTAAAGATATATTGATAGAAAAGTATAAGTACTAACAATAACAAATGATTATTGATGTTAAGAAAATAACCTTAGTCTAAATGGAACAACCAATGTTATTAACTACGTTGATATATATTGAAAAAAAAAAACATTCTACATTACTCACTAAGTTTGAAAATGTAACTTGTTACCGTCTCTGTCGTCAAAACGTGAAAGAAGTCTTTATGAAGCCATATTCTACTCCGTGATCCTGGTTCTTCGGGAGATTGGTCCCGAACAATTTTCTTTCCCAATTCTTGTATCATTTCATGCATAAGAATTTCTTCATTGCAAATAGTGATAAGTGATTTCTCAACGAGTCTTGAAATTCCAATGTGAGGGTGTAATTCAAAACACTCAAGAATTCGCTTAACAAAATCCTCCCTCTCCCCTTTAAAGAAACAAGCAATGTGTAGAAATATTTGTTTTTCCTCATAGTGTAGTCCATCAACACTTACTTGAAGTACATTCATAATTTTATCATCTGGACTATTCTCCAACCTATTCAACACATCTCTCCATTGAACAGCATCTCGAGCACACAGGAAAGAACCCAACACTCTGATTGCCAAAGGAAGACATTGGGCATATTTAAGTACCTCAGGAATCAACGCCGCACAGCTACTACTTTGCTCATCACTTTTGAAGGCTTTTCTACAAAACAATTCACGAGCATCCTCATCATTCAATAATGGAACCTTGTGTATCAATACATCACCTTCATACACTTTCAGAATATGCTCATCTGTGGTGGTGATAACAATTCTACTTCCCTTCAAAAGCAATTTAGGTTTTATGGCCAAATTTTCCAATTGCTCTAGTTCATCAACATTGTCCAGAACTATGAGGACCTTTATGTTGGGTAGCCTATTTTTTACAATCCCTGATATTTGAATAGGACTACGCATATCCAGATAGTTTTCACCTAAAGTTTGATAAATGATTTCTTTATGTACAGCAGTATGGCCACCATCCCTATAAAGTTTGCTGACATCCTCAATGAAACAAGAAGCATCAAACCTGTGCGAGATTTTGTCATACAGAACAGCAGCATGAGTGGTCTTTCCTATTCCATTCATTCCCCAAATCCCTAAAACTTGAACATCATCATTGTTTGAACTTAATCTTAATTTATCTTCCAATGCTTGTACGCGTGGTTGTATCCCAATAAGGTCATCAACAAAACCAGAGAATTTATGACCCAATTTTTGGATAACCTTTTGAACAATATCTTCAATTATTTCAGATTCTGGCCTAGAACAGAAAAAATAAATAAAGAAATAAACTTAAAATACTCTAAATCTCTTCAAACGATTTGATGAAAATAATTAAAATTAGTTGTTTTTTAGTCTTCGTAGTTTATCAAATGAGTAATATTGTTTTTCTCTTTTCCTGCACTCACCAGTTCGAACTCATTCCTTAAAATAATTCTTTGCTTTCAGACCAAAGAGGATGGAAACTATTTAAGAAAATCACTGTGACAACCTAATATTTAGAACAATAATTTTCATAGAGATAAACCTTATAGTGTTTTTTTTTTTTTTAAATTAGTATAATGCATATATAAGAGGTATAAATGTAGAAAACAGAGACAATTAACACATACTTGTTTCTGACATCCCAACCAGCTAATTTGCCAATCCCATTCATAGCTCTCTCCCATCGATAAACCTTATCTGGGTGTCCTTTGAATTTCTGTCTGAGTGAATGGAAGGCCTTCTCGTATACCCCATTCTGATGTCTTACGTGAGAAGGATCAACATGATAGAAAACAGGGAAAACAGTTTGGTTAGATTGTTGTTGGCAAGAAGCTATAGTGGCCATTTCATCCAAACACCATAAGGAGGAAGGATAATCTTGGGAGAAGACGATGATAGAAATCCGAGAACTTCTGATTGCTTCTGGAAGCTGTGATGAAATGGATTCTCCTTTGCGGAGCTTGTGGTCGTCTTTAAAGACAAAAATACCCTTTCGGAGAAGATGAGAGCAGACATGATCAACAAAAGAGTTGCGTGTGTCAGGACCTCTGAAACTGATAAACACATCGTACTTGTAGTCTTGGTTTTGGATGGTGTCGGAGACACTGGAAGAAGGAGAAGCATATTCTGATGAGAAAACATTGGAAGGAGAAGCAGCAGATTGTGATGAGATAACATTGGAAGAGGATGATCGACCACAGCACTGGCACCAAAACTTCTTGAGCATGGGTGAATCATACAATACAACTGCTAGTGGCAGAAGATGGACTTCTTCCAAAAGATGGTCAAAGATATGAGGCAAACGACACAACTCAAATAGAGTAGAGATGAGTTGCAGTGATCGAATCCCTATAAAGAAGATATTTCTAATTTCTACGTTTGAAGTAACGACAAACTTAGGTTTGTTTCGATGGAATATGGATGGTAGAGAATCAATTTGAAATGATTTCATATGAAGTGGAAAGTTCGGTTACATATATTAAGAAAACAATGATAAAAATTAAGTAAAAGTTTGTGATGTGAGCGATGTGATGATAAAATATTTAATTGATAAAATTATAAAATATATTATAAATTAATTTAATTAAATAATAAATTATAATTTTATTATTATTATTATTGTTTAAATTTATTATTATTACTTTTATTTTTATTAATACTTTATTATTATTTTATAATAATAATTTGTATTTTATTATCTTTAGTATATTATATCATATAATTAATTATATTTATTTTATTTTATGATTATATCATAATAATAATAATAATAATAATAATAATATATTATTATTATTATTATTATTATTATTATTATTATTATTATTATTATTATTATTACCTTTGTGGTTGTTACTGGTGTTTTCCTAGTAGTTGTTATTATTATTATTATTTAGTATTATCATTGATGTTATTATTATAATAATGTTAATAATAATAATAATAATCATTATTATTATTATTTATTAATTTACGGATGGATTTTAGTGATGGGTTAATTAATGGTCAATTAAATGACAGTTGTTGCCAAATTATTTATGTTGCAGGTTTTCAGGACTTGATCATTTGTGTTAGTTCTCATTTCTATTAAGTTTGTATAAATTTTTATTAACAACTTGAATTGGGAGTTAATTTCTGTCATTTGTTTATGAGCTCTATAATCTAATATTTTAGTGATTCTGTAAGATAGCCAGTCTAAAAGACTAATTATGATGGATGATCATATTTTAGGATTATAATATTTGTAGTAAGATTATAATATTTTAGGATTATAATCATTTTAGGACATTGTGTTTATCAAGTATTGTTTTGAATGAATAAACTATAATTATATCAAAATCATTTACATTCTTGGCATACCTGCAACCGCAAGCTACTAAGTTCATTATAAAATTTAAAATAAGACAATTTTCATCTGATTGTTAAATTAGGTTATTAATTAATGTGATTGTGATCATCATACACATTTGCTTCTAGTTATCAAAAGGGCAAATAACAACTTCTAATTATTAAATGATAATTTTGACCACGACGAAAAAAAATTGGGAGAAGCATTTGATTATTTATCTGATGATCAATTTTTCTAGACAGAAATAATAGAAAGCATTGAATTTGAAAACTGATATCCTTTGAAAAGTATTGACTCTTGTCATAATTTTTCCTATGGAGTAAAACATTAGGGGAGGCCAAGCAATAAAATATTGGAATAAAAATTAACCTATAAAGGGAAATGAAATTTTAATATATATGCTTAAAAAAAAGGGCTGAAAATACAATAATATAAAATTTTGGAGACGTGAAATATCATTGCGCAAGTCTCCCAGGATATAATAGGAACTTTTCGGATAATATCGAGGATCTATTAACTAGCAAGTATTGTTCTTTTATGAACAAAAATATTCAAGATATTTAGAGAAGAAAATAGAAAAAAAAGAGAGAATATGTAAAGAAGAGAAGATGAGTAGTTGTATTGATGTGTTTTTTGGAGTAGGGAGATCCTCTATTTATAGAAGATGGAAACATGAACAGTTTTGAAGAGTGACGTGTGAGAAACAAAAATAAAGAAACAACTTGGATCTTCAATTGTTTCCAACGTTTGACTTGCTATTGTCGACGTTCGAAAACAATTGCTGCAACATTCAAAACGAAGGTTTTCTAAGTTTTCGTTTTACCCTTTTCAGTTTGCAATACCCTGCTATTATTCTGCTTTCACAACAATCCCCCACATATTGCAAAATGTTTAAAGAATAAAGAAAGAAAATAAATCCTGGGTCTCATATAAGATGTAATGTATCAGAATTGGTATAACAAACTACATGAACCACTCCTAGACTGATGAACTTAACACACACAGTGTAGTTGGTATAACAAGCTATATGAACCAAGACACTTAGTATGTGTTAGAGGTTTATCAATCACAATACAACCATGCGTGTGCTCGGTATTCATGAGTGCTCTAAATATCTTGCCAAGATCTTATGCATGTTACCCCACTTGACACTCATATAGGTGATTTTATCAAGTATATGTTGCAAATCATACACCACCTGTAAGGGATATGAAAATCATTAAAAACTTTTTTATAAGCTAAAATTCGTACTCCACATGAAATTTTAACGACAAAGTTTACCTTCTCAATAATGCAGTATATAACACCTTCACACACCATAGGAATGGACAAAATGATTTTAAATCAATTTTGTGCTAGCAAAACTAACAAGTGATTTGTTTTTACCCATATGAACCTTATTTATGGGATCTCCAATCACAAAGGTTGGATTTTCATCACTTGTTTATTTGTAAGTGGCTTGAGTCTCATTCCCCTTGATGTTTCTAAAATCATGTTCCTCCCTAGAGGTTTTGTCAGAGGATCGGCCAAATTCCATTTTGACTTAACATAATCAATGAAAATTGTTCCCCTCTTTAGCAGTTGCTTTACCAAATTATGTCTCAATTGTATATGTCTATTCTTTCCATTATTAGTTTTGTTTTTAGCTATAGCTATTTCCGATTGGCAATCACAATGTATTGATACAGATGAAGTTGGTTTCATTCCTAACAAAATGTTTGCTAAGAAGTTTTTCAACCACTCAGCTTCACTTCCAACCGTTTCAAGAGCAACAAACTCTGATTCCATTGTTGATCTAGCAATAATGGTTTGTTTGGTTGATCTCTATGTAATTGCACCACCACCAAACGTAAATACATAACCACTAGTGGATTTTGTCTCATCTGAATCAGAGATCCAGTTAGCATCATTGTATCCTTCTAGCACAGTGGGAAATCCACTATATTTAATGGCATAATCCATTGTACCTCTTAAATATCTCATAAGTCTTGCAAGTGCATCTCAATGATCCTGACTAAGACATTGAGTATATCTACTCAATCTACTTACTGCATAAGCAATGTCTGGTCTAGAAAAACTTATTAAATGCAATAAGCTCTCAATTATCTGGACATACTGAGATTGAGAAATAGATTTTTCTTTATTTTTCTTTAATTTGGAGTTTGCATCATAAGGAGTACTTACTGATTTAAAATCATAATAGCCAAACTTCCTAAGAAGTTTCTCAGTATACTGCTCTTGAGATAATAATATATTATCTCCCTTCCTTATGACTTTAACTCCTAGAGTAACACTTGTTTCACCCATGTATTTTATTTCAAACTTAGATTCAAGAAACAATTTTGTTTTAGAAACTATATCAAAGCATGTACCAAAAATAAGCATGTCATCCACATATAAACATATAATGACACATTCACCATTTTCGGATTTAGTGTACACACATTTATCAACATCATTAGTAGAAAAATCATCACATAGTAAAACATTATCAAGTTTTTCATGTCATTGTTTTGGCGCTTGTTTAAGCCTATACAAAGATTTTAAAACTTTGCATACTTTTCTTCTTGGCCAGGAGCTACACATCCTTCAGGTTGAGTCATATAAATTTCTTTCTCTAGTTCACCATTCAGGAAGGTTGTTTTAACATCCATTTGATGAATAAGTAACTTGTGGATAGATGCTAGAGCTAGCAACACTCGAATAGAAGAAATCCTGGTAACTGGAGCAAAAGTATCAAAATAATCTATGTTGGGTTTTTGAGAAAACCCTTTTGCTACTAATCTTGCCTTATACTTTTCTATCGATCCATCAGGATGATACTTTTTCTTGAAGATCCACTTACAACCAATAAGTTTTGCTCCTTTAGGCAAATCTACTAAAGTCCAAGTATTATTTTTCTTAATTGAATCAATTTCGATCCTAATGGCCTTGTCTCAATGCTTTGTATCAGGAGCAGTAATAACTTCTGAAAAACTTAATGGTTCATTTCCAACAAGATAAGTATAAAAATCATCTCCATAGGAAGTTTCCTTTTTCTGTCTTTCACTTCTCCTCAAATCCTCAAACGTTGTATCATTAGCAATGTTTATAAGTTGTTCAAATGTACCATTAACCTTTAAGGGAAAGATATGTTCAAAAAACTCAACATTTTTTATTTCTACTATAGTATTACGTTCAATTATTTCACTATTAAGAACAAAAAACCTATAGGTAGCACTATGTTCAGCATAGCCTAAAAATAAGCAATCAGAAGTTTTAGAACCTATTTTCCTTTTCTTAGGATCAGGTAACATCACTTTAACTAAACACCCCCACACTCTTAAATATTTAAGATTAGGTTGAAAACCTTTCTAGAACTCATAGGTTGTTTTGCTAGTTTTCTTATGTGGTATTCTATTTTGCAAAAAACATGTTGTAAGAAGAGCTTCACCCAAAAGATTATAAAGAGCATTAGAACTAATGAGCATAAAATTCATCATTTCTTTAAGAGTCTTATTTTTCCTTTCAGCTACTCCATTGGATTCAGGTGAATATGGTGGGGTTACTTCATGAATAATTTCTTCTTTAACACAATAATCATTAAATAAAACATATTCACCACCTCTATCTGATCTAATCCTTTTAATTTTCTTATCTAATTGATTTTCAACATCTATCTTATAAGAAAGAAACATATCAAAAGCTTCATCCTTATGTTTTATTAAGTACACTTTTGTATATCTTGAATAATCATCTATGAAAGTTACAAAATAATTTTTACCACCTCTAGTCATGGTTTGTTTTAAATCAACAAAATCAATATGAATTAAACTTAACAACTCAATTTGACGTTCTACAGAATCACATACTTTATTTGTAATTTTTTATTCTACACATACATCATATTTCCTACTTTGTGTATCATGCATGTTAATTAATCCTAGTCGTTGAAATTTAATAACATGAAAAATTTACATGTCCTAATCTAGCATGCCAAATATCATATAATCAACAATATAAGCAGAAGACATAGATCCAAATTCATTAAAAATATCAAAAATATTGAGTACAAAAAGACTTGAACACAATATCCCTTTCCCACAAACACATCATCTTTTGTCATCACAATCTTATCAGATTCGAATGACACTTTAACCCCTACCTTTTCCAATAGTGCTATAGAGATCAAATTAACTTTGATTAATGACACATGCAGCACGTCACTTAAGGCTAAAGTATTCCCAGATGTGAGCTTTAGAAGAACTTTACCTTTTCCTAGGACAGAAGTAGTCCTAGAATCACTAAGATAAACTTGTTCTTCTCTATCTCCTACACTAGAGTAGGAGGGAAATGCATTTCTGTTTGCACAGATATGCCTGGTAGCCCTATATTCTACCACCCATGTGCTCACATTTGTCACAAGGTTCACTTATAAAACGACCGCATAAATTGTATCTTCCCCTTCGGCTACATTTGCCTTAAGAGGATTGTCGTTTTTGACCTTGTGTTTGCATTGAGGTGCATGGTGACCTGGCCTTCCACAAACAATTGAAGATGGGTTTAGGTCCACTGGGACAAGAAAAATTAGATTTATTCTTTTTCTTGTGATCAGTTTTTTTCTCGTACCTTTTTAGAGCTGGTCTCTATTCCATTATATTTGCTTTGGCAGATAAGACTTTAGCTCTTACAGCAGCACACTCCTTCCGGTTGGTGTGTTCAATGATGATGTGAGTGATGAGGTTTGGTAGTGACATCTGTCTATGCTTGTGCTTCAGCTGTTGTTTATAGTCTGTCCAGGACTGCGGAAGTTTCTCAATCAAAAGTTCTTAAACAAATTCATCAAGTAGGACAATATTCTCTGCTTTAATGTCTTTAAGTAGCTTGTGATATTCAATTGATTTGAATCTTGATATCCTTGTCCTCTATCATCTCCCAGTGGTAGTAGTTTCTGATAACGAATCTTTGTCGGACTACATCTTCGGTAGTGTATTTAAGGATAAGAGAATTCCAAATTTCCTTTGCTTCCTTGTAGGAGTAATAGACATTGAACAGGTCGTTAGATAATGTGATGACATACCTTATTTGCGTGAATCCAATCTTCAACAGAACTAGAGTTGGGTTTGGACGTCGTAAGTGCATAGACAACTCCGTACATGTCTAATAGGGTAGACACACGTTCCTGTCAACATCGGAAGTTTTGACCTGAGAAAACTTCAATCTTCTAAACATCGAGAAAAGGCTTCACAAAGATGGTTGATGTTCCGGAAGCACCGTTTGATATCTTCGGTGCAGTGTTGTTATTTTTCACACTGTTAGTCATAAGTCCTTAAGATCGTTGTAAAATACTACTAAAAACATAATAATATAAAATTCCAGAGACGTGAAATATCATTATCCTTAAAGACTTATCCGCAATAAATTATGCAAGTCTTATAAAATATAACAGGAACTTCTCGGATAATACCAAAGATTTCAGAACTAGCAAATATTTGCTCTTTTATGAAATTAACCTATAAAGGGAAATGAAATTTTAATATACATAAGTGGATAGCACTTTAATAATCCATTACCAAAACCAACAACAAAGTTAGCATTCTTAATTAAATCCTGTTTGGAAGTTTCACAACTCTGAAGAATTAACTTTAACTTGTAACTAACATAAAATCTTATTTAATTTTTCAGTGGGATGATATAATTGTTATTCAATATAGTTTCATATTACTAAAAGCATCTAATTGTGAAACAAAACCATAAATAATTATTTAAAATATATTATTTAATAGAATGATTACGAAATTATAATATCCATGCAAAACATAAGAGTTGGTGTTCTGCTGCTGTTTGTGGTGTGAAGTTGAAGGAACAAACACTACTGGTTGTAGATGAAACGGCCGCTATAGCTTCTTGTAAAAATCGATCAAATCACACTGTTTTGTGATTTTCTTGTGGTGATGGAAACCATGTAATATTGGGTGAGGCTTTGACATTGTTCTTCCTTGGAATTTGGCATTTCCAAGGTGGTTCGATGAAATATTCAGAAGGAATTCAATTATAAGAATATTTTAATATGATAATGACGACTGCATTGGCTTTCTTTTTGTGTAATATTTGCGGGAAAGAATGATAATGATGTTGTTCGCATCGTCAAAAAATAATTAAGAAGTGATTGACTTTAAATAATAATTTATTTTATAGAATTAGTAAAAATTTAATTGAATTAATCGAAAATTGAGTATAATATATTTTTAAACCAATTAATATAAAAATAATGTGTGTAATTTTTTTATCTCCTATATTTTTAAATTATATATTATTTATTTGCAACTAATTTAAAAATAAAAAATTTGTAAAAATTACTTTAAACAAAATTTTGATATCTTTGTTAAAATTGTGTCGAAAATGAAGAGAAACAATACAAATCTTGTCTCTATGAGATGAAGCTTTGAAAAAATTCAAAAAAAAAAAAAGAAATTAATAATATTTAAAGAATTATTACATATAAAATAATATAAATATATTTAAACAGCATACTTAATAACTTTTTAAATTTATAAAAAAATGTATTTACTTGAGTTTTAAACAAGTTTTGATACATGCATTATGTAATATAAAATATTTTTTAAATTTAATAATTATATTATAAATATATAATTTCGTAAAAAATAAACTTAAATTTTTTATGTCTAATGATAAAAAGAATAACATAAATTAATAATTAAAAAATGAAAAAATAAGATAGTTGCTATAATAATAAATTTATTTTGATAATATTACAACAGCATACCACAATAAATAAAAAAGTATTTATATGTTATCGATTACATCTGTTTTCATTATCAGGAAAAATAATGTTTTTTTTTTCAATTATATGAATAATTATTTTAAAAATTAAAAAAAATGTTGTTAATAATAAAAATATGCTACTAAATGTTATTATAAAAACTACCTTAAAATTTTTTATTACAAAAGTTAATTATGTAAATAAAATAAAACTCGCACATATCTTATCTCAATTTTTTTTTCGCTTTTATCTTTTATTCTGCCGTCTCATAATATAAAAAAAAAATTGACAAACATGTCTTCCTCAAAATATATTAAAAATAAAAATAAAAATTTAAACTTTTGAATATAATTCTCAACGTATTTCACAACCTTTCACAATACTATAGGTTTATTCCTTCCTCTGTTCTTGGGCGTGTGAAGTTGAAGGAAGTGACAGTGGTGGGTGTAGTGTTATAATTCATAGATGGTGAAAAGTAAATCAGGGCTTAAATGCTGTTGGGACTGTTTGGGTTCTCCATCATCATCTTCTATCATCAATTCACCGCGACACACTTCTTCTTCCTATGACTCCTCTCTCACTATCCAGAATCAAGACCACATATACGATGTGTTTATCAGTTTCAGAGGTTCTGACACACGCAACTCTTTTGTTGATCATCTCTCCTCTCATCTTCTCCGAAAGGGCATTTTCGTCTTCAAGGATGACCACAAACTACACAAAGGAAAATCCATTTCAACACAGCTTCTACAAGCAATTCAGCATTCTCGCCTTTCTATAATTGTCTTTTCCAAAAATTATGCTTCCTCAACTTGGTGCTTAGACGAAATGGCCGCTATAGCTTCTCGCAAACAACTATCAAACCACCCTGTTTTCCCCATTTTCTATGATGTCGATCCATCTCATGCAAGACATCAGAATGGGGTATACGCGAATGACTTTCTTTCACACAGATCAAAATTCAGAAAAGATCAGGACAAGGTTCGTGGATGGGAGAGGGCTATGACGGATTTGGCCAATTCAGCTGGTTGGGATGTCAGGAACAAGTAAGTATCAATTACAGATTTTCGCTTTGTTGTCTTAGATTCATAACATCACAATTTAAGTAATACTTTAGTGCTCTATTTTTTTCCTTCTCTTGCAGGCCAGAGTTTGAACAAATTCAAAACATTGTTCAAGCGGTAATTAAAAAATTAAACCATAAGTTTTCATGGTTTGTCGATGACCTTGTTGGCATACAACCCCGGATACAAGCATTAGAAGATAAATTATTAAGTTCAGACAATGATGATGTTCAAGTTTTAGGAATTTGGGGAATGAATGGAATAGGCAAGACCACTCATGCTGCTGTCCTATATGACAAAATCTCTCACAGGTTTGATGCCTCTTGTTTCATTGCGGATGTCAGCAAACTTTATAGGGATGGTGGCCATACTGCTGTACACAAAGAAATCATTTATCAAACTTTACGTGAAAATAATCTAGATATGAGTTGTCCTATTGAAATATCAGGGATTGTTAAAAATAGGCTACACAACATAAAGGTCCTCATAGTTCTGGACAATGTTGATGAACTAGAGCAGTTGGAAAATTTGGCCATAAAACCTAAATGGCTTTTGAAGGGAAGTAGAATGGTTATTACCACCATAGATAAGCATATTCTGAAAGTATATGAACGTGATGTATTGATATACAAGGTTTCATTATTGAATGATAAGGATGCTCGTGAATTGTTTTGTAGAAAAGCCTTCAAAAGTGAAGAGCAAAGCAGTAGTTGTGTGGAGTTGATTCCCAAGGTACTCAAATATGCCCAATGTCTTCCATTGGCAATTAGAGTGTTGGGTTCTTTCTTGTGTACTCGAGATGCTGATAAATGGAGAGATGTGTTGAATAGGTTGGAGAATAGTCCAGATAATAAAATTATGAATGTACTTCAAATAAGTGTTGATGGGCTACACTATGAGGAAAAACAAATATTTTTACACATTGCTTGTTTCTTTAAAGGGGAGAGGGAGGATTATGTTAAGCGAATTCTAGACTGTTGTGGGTTATACCCTGACATTGGAATTTCAAGACTCATTGAGAAATCACTCATCACTGTTAACAAAGAAGAAATTGTTATGCATGAATTATTACAAGAATTAGGAAAGAAAATGGTTCGGGACCAATCTCCCGAGGAACCAGGATCATGGAGTAGAATTTGGCGTGATAAAGACTTCTTGCAAGTCTTGACCACAGAAACGGTAACGAGTTACATTTTCAAACTTACTGAGTCATTTGAAATGATTATTTTAATATTTGCTACACAGTTACTAGCACTGTTTATTCCATTCAGACTAAAGATTGTTTTCTTTAACATCAATATAATCATGTTATTATTGTTAATATTTATGCTTTTCGATCAATATATCTTTAGTATGAGGGAAATGAAGTTTGAAGTTTTGAAGTAATTATTGAATTTAAAGTACAGTTATTTAAACTAAAACTTCACTATTTTCCTTTTTTGATAAAAATGTTTCGTATTCTAATTACTAAAATGACTCCATTAAGTGTTTCTTTTTACATGTTTATTCTCTGCGTTTCAGGGAACAGAGAAGGTGAAAGCCATAGTTTTAAATAAAAAAGAAGAAATGTGGGAATGTAGTGTGGATGGATTGTCAAAAATGAAGGAGCTGACATTGCTCATACTATATCACACAAAAGTTTCAGGAAGGCTGGAGTTTCTTTCTGACAGGCTGCGATATCTGTTGTGGCATGATTATCCTTTTGCTTCTCTGCCACCATATTTTACAGCCTCTAATCTTGTGGAATTGAATATGCCTAACAGTCATATCAAACGTTTATGGGAAGGCCGCAAGGTACTATAATTACATTCTTTCCATTTTCTTTTGGTTTTGAAGGAATCATGGATAGGGCGATTATCTCCGTAACTTTTCCAAAAGTGGCACCGCATTTGGGTCACTTCGTTTTTACGTTCTACGTCATAAATTGAAAAATTCACAAGTTGAATATAAATTACTTAAAATAATGTAACATGTAAAGCTGTAGTTTTTTTTTTAAATTAAATCTAAATGGGTAGCATCTTTTTAATTAAAATAATTCGTGCTTTCCATTTTGAAGGAAGTAGAGTACATACTTTATAGAACACATATTTTTTATATAATGTCATAATAATTTTCCTTGACAGATAATTAGGAGAGTTTGTAGCATGTCATAATTTTGAAATTAAAATTAGAATAAACAGTTATTTATTTCTATACAAGAGTGTATTTTAGACATTATGAAATTTAGCATCTCAGGTAGCTTGACATCCGAAGAAACATCAATCACCTGCCACATGAACATATTATTAAAAGGAAAAGAAAAATGTAGGTGAATGGACCAAAAATCCATGCAACCAGAAAAATGTACAACCTAAAAAAAGGGAAATTGTGTCTGTCATGAAAAAATGTCCAAAGTAATACAAGCTCGGAAAGTGTTATACCAAGAAAAGTCTAACATATTATCAATTCTCAGGTTAAAAAGTTTATCAGAATGCTTCCGTTTCTTGAAAATACGAGTGACCTTAAAGTTAATATTCTCACAAACCTCCAAACACTTTCTCCATCTCTTCTTAATAACCCAAGGGACCAAACCATCATAAGTAAAATCTTAACAAAACAAATATGAATTAGTCTCAAGTTAAAGTCTTGTAAAACCAGCCCTCTTAGCATGTTCAATTGTAAGAATTCCACCCAAAGCTTCCGTATAAAAAAGAAATTTAAACTTCCAAAAAGACCGAAAATTCTCCAACATACTTTTATCTACTACCTCTATAGATGCTAGAACAAGTGGCAAGACTGGGCGAGAAAACATTTACTTAATAGTGAAAACAATTTAAATATTATTTTGATTATCTTTCAGTGTATTTTTGTCTACCATTTAATTATTTAATTGTTAGTTATTATGAAAGTGTTATTAATTTAAGTAACTATCATCATGGTCATCCTTTTGGATGAAATAATAATTCTTTTTTTTCACTAAACGAACCAAAATGAAACTATTTTTTTCAGTTCTTTAGTATGTCTTTAATTTTGAAAGCAAACCAAATTGCAAGAGCAATAATGAAATTGAAGTTTTAAGATTAGATGCTTAATAAGCATTTGTTTATTCTCTTTTCACAGAGCTGTCCTAACTTGAAAAGGGTTGACTTAAGCAACTCCAAGTACCTGATTGAGACTCCGGATTTTTCCAGAATCATAAAACTTGAAAGGCTAGATCTATCTGGATGTGAGAGTTTATCACATGTCCATTCGTCAATTGGACTTCTTAAGAAGCTTGCTTTCTTGAATTTACGCAATTGTTCGAATCTAGTTATCATTGACTTTGGCAGTGTAGGTAACATGAGTTCTCTGAGAGTTCTATATCTCTCGGGTTGTGCTAAACTTGAAAGCACCCCAGATTTTACAAGGGCAACGCATCTTGAGTACCTTGACATGGATGAATGTACAAGTTTATCCACTATCCATGAATCTATTGGAGTCCTTTCAGATCTTACATTCTTGAGTTTGAGAGGCTGCATAAAGCTTGCCAGTATACCAAATGATATTAATTCTTTGGTATCTCTTCAAACTCTGGATTTATGCGGCTGTTTGAACCTAACGGATCTGCTACCAAGACAAGCTTCTTCATCCCAATTGAAATCTTTGATTTTTCTGGACCTAAGCTTTTGTAATCTACAAGAAGTACCTGGTGCTATTGGAGAGTTAAGGTGTCTGGAAAGACTGAATCTACAGGGAAACAATATTGTTTCAGTACCATATGCCTTCAGGGGGCTTCATTGTCTAGCATATTTAAACTTGTCTCATTGTCATAAGCTTGAATATTTTGTTGGTCCTCCAATTGAAGGAGGAGCTGCATCAGGGGGGAGGTATTTTAAAACAGTATCCGGTTCTCGTGATCATAGGTCAGGCATATATCTTTTTGATTGTCCCAAGGCGCATCCTGGGAGTTTGGAACTTGGTTGGCTAATCAGACTAATTAAGGTTCACATTCTACAACCTTCTCTTTTTGTCTTTGTCTGACATATGCGCCTAATTCATCGTTAGGAATGTCTTTAGAGATTAATTGTAAACATTACTTTTTATTAACAACCAATTTCAATGTAGTATAATTGATTATACTAAAATTTGCTTTGTGATTTTCCTTGTGGTAATAGGAACCCTGTAATTTTCGTTGTGGCTGTGACATTGTTCTTCCCTGGAATTGGGAACCTCCAAGTTGTGTAGCTGAACAATTTAGTGGAGATTCAATTATGAGGGTAGTTCAATGTGATACGATTGACAGCTGGATTGGATTCACCTTTTGGGTATTATTTGAGGGAAACAATGGTGATGCGGTTGCTAGATCTTCACATTGTTCATTTTCTTCATCGCATCCGTTTTATCTTTCTTTTGAAAGTGAATACACAGAAGAGTACTTTGACATGCCACTTCATTTTCTTCATCGCATCCGTTTTATCTTTCTTTTGAAAGTGAATACACAGAAGAGTACTTTGACATGCCACTTAATTTGGAGATGAATCAGAAGTATGGAGCACACATTTGGATAATTTACATAAGTAGAGAGCACTGTCATTTTGTGAAAACAGGGGCGCATATCACATTTAAAGCGCACCCAAGTGTTAATATCAAGAAATGGGGGCTGAGAAGAACACTCAAGGAAGATATACATGACTATGAAAAGTTCGGAACAGAAGTAATGTTCCCATCTAGACGTCATCATGTCCAGTTTGATTATGTAAAAAGCGACAGTGACTCGGGGCCTAAAATCCAGCTTCCTTACAATTGGTATGTCACAGAAGAAGAGGAAGTTGAGAATATTGATGCAAAGTCAAAAGAAAATAATCTCTCCAATGCGGGGCTTTAAGTTGCTTGTCAGAAATATGCACACGGAAGCTCACAAAACATCTTTTCTTGGATCCATGGTAATCATCTTCTCTAAAGCAATTTAGTTCGATAAATTTGATTAATTTAAATGAGTTGAAACTTTGACTTGTTGATTAAAATATTCGAACTTGAACAGAGTAGAGTTCAATTCTTTTAATTTAATTTATGAAATATATATATATATATATATATATAAACTTTCACAAGCTCTTAAAAAGACTTGTATACGTTATTATGACTATAGCTAAAATATATTCTAACGCAATTCTATGTAAATGTATATTTATTTTAATTTCATCCATTTAAATATAAGATTGTCTATTAAATAATCATAATTTATTTTGTTTAATATTATTTTTTATTTGATAACATATTCTTAAATTCGATTTATTTCGAAATTATTATCATTTATTTTGTTTAATATTTCTCTTTTTGTTTGATAACAGATTCTTGAAACACGATTTATTTCCGGAATAAACACTTAATTCCGTCTTCAAATGATGCAGAAGGTTGTAAGATATTGAGAAAAGAAGAAGAAATGTATTGTTGAAAAAAAAGTTTATTGAGAAAATATATATGACATTATATAATGTTTATTTACTAACAGTGGTTTGTGACAAAAAATTGTGGCATGGAAATCTGTATATTTTTCTTTTGGTGTTGTATAAATATTTTTCTATAGGTGTTATATAAATATTTCTTTATCCTTTCGCTCTAATTAGGTGAGTAACAAAATGTCTGCGTGTTATATAAATTTTTCTCTTTATTTAACTTAGATTATAGGTGTGTTTAGTGAGACAAATAAGTGAGTTTTTAGTTTATTTTACTAAATTACAAATTAGTTTGAGCAACAGAAGGACTTATTTAAGGGATTTTTAGTCTACAAGTAACGTTAATTATTATTTATTCTTTCTTCCATTAAAATCTCTTACATTTTAATCAATTTTTTTTATAATCTTTAATATATTTTCACACCATTTTGTGTGTTTATAATAGAAAGTTAAAAGAGCAGTTTATGTAATTTCGTAGGAAAATCACACATACCCCAGAACCCATGCTTTCCTCTCTCTATCTCTCAAGTTCTTCCTTCTCTCTTTAAGATTCTTTTCTCCTATATCTCATCTATGGCAGAATTTGATCATACCTTGTTGTAGTTGAGGGATTAGCAATTTTTTTTTATCTCATCATATGTTTAAATGGACTAAGTTTTTACTTATTCTAAAGATCCATTAGTCTTTATTTTTTTCTTTAGGTTTTAGTCATCAATTTGAGGATTTAGTTGAGAAAAGTGAGTCTCTCAACTTATTCTGCTATATACTGAAATTTGGTTTTGTTCGAATAACTTATTCTAGATGCTAGAGATTAGATCAGTGTTACTGTTTTAGAGGAATTGTTTTAAAGATCGTCAACTCGGGTAAGGGAAGTTAGTTTTAAGTTTTTATTAGTAACTTAGGTTAGGAGTTCTAACTGTGAAATGACTTAGTTCTGACTTTCAATTTATTATAGAGATTTTTTATGGTGAAATTGGTAGATTATGTATATAATATAAACTTTTGTATTGATAGCTTGATAGATAACAATTGTTTTGAATATTGTGAATTATGAATTGTCGAATAGATATGGTTGTGCAAGATGAGATTGAATTGATATGATATGTGATAATTGAATAACATGTTCATATGTAACCATTTTGGTTGAAATAAAACTAGAGTATTGGAGATTGAAAGAAAATCAAATGGTTACATAGACATCTATATACTTAAGTATGATTAAATTGATATATATAATGACTGAATTATATGTTCATGTGTAATAATGTAACCATTTTGTTTGAAATGAAACCAGATTATTAGAGATTGAAAGAAAATTAATTAAGGTACCATGGTTACTTATGAATATATATGCTTCGGTATGACTAACTTGATATGACATGTGTTGATTGAATTATATGTTTATAAATGAAACCAGAGTTCTAGGGGTTAAAAGAAAATTAAGATATCATAGTTACTTATGAATCTATATGCTTCGGTATGATTAAATTGATATGATATGTGATTATTGTAGTATTTGTTCATATGTAACCATTTTGGTTAAAATGAAATCGGAGTATTGATATATACTGAAATTTGGTCTTGTTTGGACAACAATTTTGTTAAAGCAATCTGCTTGCTAGTTTTGGAATTGCCTTGAGTGTTAATTTTCTGATAAAGGACACTAATTATGCTTTATCTATTGAATCCTAGGATAGACAATCTAAAAGAAAAGTGGTTATGATCCTGAGTTCAATCACTTTCTTGCATGGCTGTTAATGATGGAATTGTGGAATTTTAAGTATGGAACATGCATACATTTGCATAGGTATGTTATGTTGTTGATATTGATAGAATCTATATATGTTTTGAATGATGGACGAAATGATATATATTGTATGTGAATGAAATAAATGTCATACATTATATTGAGTTAAGGTGTATTGTGCATTAACTATCAAAAGTCTATGTTTAACTACAAGAAAATTTAAAAATTATCTACAAATTACATATGAGTAAAAATTCGTAGGTAATTAGGATATAGGTAATTTACCTATGAATATTACATACAAATTTTGCTTACGGATTAAATCTGTAAATAAGTACAAAATATTTTTTAAAATTATTTATTAAATTTGTAAATAAGTACGAAATATTTTTTTAAAATTATTTATTATGTCTATTATTACTATTATTATTATCTTTTAATTTTTAAAAATTTATTATTAATAATACCTTCATTATTGTTAGAATAAATATACTTTGACACTACTGTAGAAAACTTACACCATTTCACTCCTGTTTTTTATAATAAAATATAATATTGTAATAAAATAATATTATTTTTCAGTGTCAAATAGAGATAAATTACTGTTTACGGTGTCAAAGTATTGTTATTCACAAAATGTTGTGGAGACCATTCAAACCTATATATCCTTCAAGCGGACATACACAAGTCATAACTACCATATCAATATCAACTTTTCGATCACATATTTATTATTATTATTATTATTATTATTATTATTATTATTATTGTTATGACTATTATTATTATTAGTAAATATAATATGAGTAATAGTAAAATAATAATAATAATAATATTATTAATTTTAATAATATTAACCATATTAAGAATATTATTAATCATATTAATAAAATATTCATCATAATATTAATAATATTAATATCATTAATATTAATATTATTAAAAGTATTATTAATAATAATATAGATAATATTAATAATATATAATTAATAATAATATTAATTACTTACAGATTTTTTCGTAGGTGACAAATTTGTAGGTAATGTCAAATTCACTTACGGTTTAGGATGTGTATGTACCTACAAATTTTTTCATAATAAAATTCGTATGAAATAGATTTGTAGGTAATGCTAAATTTATCTAGAGATAATCGTATGTAATAATTCGTAGGTAAATCGAGAATATCTTGTAGTGAAAAGATATTAGGTGGTGAGAAGCTTATAAGAAAGTGCATACACACCGAGATTACTGGCGATGGCAGATTACTACTTTGAGCACATCCTCATTCGAAGCTATATCTAATTCTGAAAAGTTACTGTCTCATGCACAATTCTTCATCCATCACATGGTGAGTATCATGTGCGTCCTCTCGTATTTAAATTTTATTTAAAAAAATAAATAGATAATAATTAATTATTTTATTTCATTTTTACTTTTATTTTTCATACCAAATTTTATTCTATTTTTCTAATCTTGTTCTAACTTTTATTATATTAAAATTATTTAAAAAATAATTAAATACAAATATAGTTTTCTTGTACTTTATTTTTAATAATTTCCAAATGACCGTTATCATCAGGAATTTAATTCAAAAAGTTTTACTATTTTGTTTAGATATTCAAATACAAAGTTTTCTTTTAAAAAAAATATACAAAAATATTTAAATTTCGAAAAATATGAAGATATAAATCTTCTAAAATATAAACTTTTCAATATTAAAAAATATCAACATCATCAAACAAATTTTCAAACTAAATTAAAGAGGGGGTTGAGATTGTTGTGCAGGAAATCAAAATAGATGAATTAAAAATAATAAAGAAAATAGGTTGACTTTTACGACAAATTCTTCCTTGGTTTTCTTAAGATTATTATCCTTTAATTCTTCTCACAGAGTTGAACTCAATCAAACCGTCAATCAAATTCAACAAAATCTTATTAGCAAAACAAACATATACTAATATATTCAATATTTCATATCGTCTCCAAGCGTATACTCAATGAGATATATATCTTTTATCTCTTGACTAAGCATACAAGAAATTGATTTAGACGAAGCAAATTAATCAATATCTCTAATTAAAGGAAAAAATAATTGAATTCTCAATAGGCTTTCAAAAACCAATACTTTTACAAAAACAAATTTCAAAAAGACCAACGATATAACACAATTATTATAGAGAATATAAAGAACAAAACTTTATCAAACAAAAACCTCATAATTCATTGTGAAATTACAAGAGAATCAACCCAAACGAGTGTTAGGAATCCAAGTGCGAGTCTAAGTCCCACATTGAATAAAACTGATAAAGTTAAGCAATATATAAGAAAAAAACACCCATAAACCTACTGCCTTTGGGTTAAAGGTGATGTCATTCCTTTATGTATGTTTGGTCCATTTCTTCTTCTTCTTGTGAGATCTCTCACCCTCCGATTCTCACAACAAAGAGTTTAGAGTTTAGTCTTTCATGATGAAGGCACAACTTCTTTCCAGTCAAGTTGTAGATTTTCCATCTCCCAATTTCTTTTAGATATTTTGTTTCCAACTCCTATTGAATATGTTGTAAAAGATATTGTAAAATAATTGAAGGAGATTTACTCTAAATTAAATAAGAATTACAAAAGACAATCTTTATAGAAAATCTAAATAATATATTTGCAAAAGAATTTACTAAATTTTGAGCCCATGGAATACCGGCAAATAATTATAAACAAAAAAAGTAAAAAATATACTTAAAATCTAAGTTTAATTAATAATCTTAATTAAGATTCAAATAATTTTGATTAGATAAATCTTATTTAAAATAATCAATTTATTCTCGATTATAGTCAAATAAAATCAAGATTAAATAAAAATATACTCACCATAAGACAACTGCTAATATAATACGTAAAGCCTCAAAGACCCTATACGTGTACAAGGCTAGAGACTATAGGCTCCCAGGGAATCAATTTATGTGAAACCTCCAGGTAAGGGAGAATAACTAAGACTGGCATTGGCTGAAATGGAGCTTACCCCAGATACGAAATGCCTGCAAGGGAAGGACATCGGTCTGTCCCCGACTCCTCTGAGACTCAGACGGATTGACTCGATAAACACGTTATTAATGGTATCAAAGGTGGGCCACTATACTGTTAGCTCGCCTATGCCCAATACTCTTTCACTTTATGGCTAGCCGTAGAAGGAGCTTTTGAGCTAAAATCCTTATTTCACTAAGCTTGACCAGTGGCTTGAAAACATTAGCTTGATTGAACTGCTTTGACGTCCTCGCAGGATATAGTAAAAGTGCCTATCAAAGTTGCTATATTTGAATCCCCTTACAAGTAAGTGGTCAGCCTTAGTTAGTGTTTATGACTGGCCCGGCATGGGCTGGCAGAGAGCTAACAATGGTTGTAAGATAAATGCCAAGAGATGGAATGGAAAGGCTGACCACTATAGAATGGAACTCTCGAGGATGGCGTGCTTTAAGACTTAAACTCTATGGCTAGTAGAAAAGAGGTAAGGATACTGCCCTCTTAAGAGTTCACTGGCTTCTTTTCTTCTTCCTGCGAGAGATCAAAGAGCTTTTCCAATTTGAACACTTGAAATAGTGCTTCCTCCGCCCTTGACTGATGGATTGACTTTGCCCACTGAAAGGGATTCAAAGTGAAAGGCTGGAAAACTGAAATCGGATGATATGCAAAAATAGCACAGGAGAAAATATTCTAGCGAAAGCGAAGCACTAACCTATGTGTCTAAATCTCAAAGAAAGACTCGATTGTAAGACTGTTTGAAGGGCTTGAAAAAAAAAAAAGGTCCAATTAAAAAGGCGTGTAACTGGTTGAGCAAAGGACTACAACTCAATCGATTCGATGGCTGGAAACTAGGAAGGATCATATGAGAGTCTTAGCCGTGCTACTCCTCCAAAAGGGAGACTAGGCGGGCTATAAGTTACATAACTAGAAGATAGAGGCATGATGAAATTTTGTCTTAAGATAAAGATGAAAATATAAATATTGTTGATTTTATTCTCCTTGGTTGCTCTCCTTATTGCTACTTCAGGGACAAATAGTAATAGAGTGTGTACTACAAATAAGGAACGAAGGGATTTGTGTATTTTGTTTTGTTTTTCAACCTAAAAAATATATCTCTTCTAATTGTTGTGTCCATAGTTTTGTTTATATGTTTTTTATATTGTCCTTATAAGTTGTTTTGATGGTTTGCTTTGTCTTTATTTTTATGGATGTGGTCTAGTTTTTCTATGATCTCATTTTTTATCAATAAATTCTATGTGATGACTCTACTAGTATCAAATTTATTAAAAATAAATAAATTTATTAAATTTAAATTTTAAATGTGTTTGTAATATAAAATATTTTTTAAGTTTAATGATTATATTATTGTAATAAATATATAATTTCGTAAAAAATCGAACTTAACTTTTTTATGTTTAATAATAAAAAGAATATGCCAAATTAATAATTAGAAAAATGAAAAATAAGAAAGTTGTTCTAATAACAAATTTATTTTGATAACATTGTAATATTATACCACAATAAATAAATAAAAGTATTTATATGTCATCAATTTTATGTGCTTTCATTAGCAAGAAAAAACTTATGGTTTCTTCTCTTCAATTATATGCATAATTATTTAAAAAATAAAAAAAATGTTGTTTATAATGAAATTTTGCTACTAAATATTATTATAAAAACTATCTTAAAAAAGTTTTTATTACAAATTTTAATTGTGTAAATAAAATAAAATTAACTCGCACAGCTCTTATCTCTAATCTAGCATCACCTTTATCTTTTCTTCTCCCGTCTCATAATATAAAAAGAAAATTGACAAAAATGACTTTCTCAAAATATATTAAAAATAATATTGTAAAATTCGAATATAATTCTGAATCACCTCACCATATCTGAAACAATATTCTACTTTGTTATACGATTTGGGATTAAGTAATTACATATTCCGTATCAAGATTATGTAATCCGAACTTCCTCTAATACAAGAAGAAAAGTGTCTAATGTGAACGTGAGTCGTTGACAATCTTTCCCAATGCGTCTAAGTTTGTTCCTTCCTCTCCTCCCAACAGTAAGAGTTGTTCTTCCGCAGTGTGTGGTGTGAAGTTCAAGGAACAGACACTGACAGGTGTAGTGTATAATTTCACTGATGGAGAAAAATAAATCAGGGCTCAAACGCTCTTGGGACACCTTGGATGGTGGATCGTCATCTTCTATCATCAATTCACCGGAATCCACTTCTTCTTCCGACACCATCCAAAACCAAGACTACAGATACCATGTGTTCATCAGTTTCAGAGGTCCTGACACCCGTAACTCTTTTGTTGATCATCTCTCCTCTCATCTCCTCCGAAAGGGCACTTTCGTCTTCAAGGATGACGACAAGCTACAGAAAGGAGAATCCATTTCCCCACAGCTTCTACAGGCAATTCACCATTCACGCCTTTCTATAATTGTCTTTTCCAAAAATTATGCTTCCTCAACTTGGTGCTTAGACGAAATGGCCGCTATAGCTTCTCGCAAACAACGATCAAACCACGCTGTTTTCCCCATTTTCTATGATGTAGATCCGTCTCATGTAAGACATCAGAATGGGGTATACGAGAATCACTTTGTTTCACACAGATCAAAATTCACACAAGATCAGGACAAGGTTCGAGGATGGGAGAGGGCTATGACGGATTTGGCCAATTCAGCTGGTTGGGATGTCAGGGACAAGTAAGTATCAATTACAGTTATTCCCTTTGTCGTCTTAGATTCATAACATCACAATTGAAGTAATACTTTGGTGCTCTATTTTTTCCTTCTCTTGCAGGCCAGAGTTTGAACAAATTCAAGACATTGTTCAAACGGTAATTAAAAAATTAAACCATAAGTTTTCATGGTTTGTCAATGACCTTGTTGGCATACAACCGCGGGTACAAGCACTAGAAGATAAATTAAGATTAAGTTCAAAGAATGATGATGTTCAAGTTTTAGGAATTGGGGGAATGAATGGAATAGGAAAGACCACCCATGCTGCTGTTCTATATGACAAAATCTCTCACAGGTTTGATGCTTCTTGTTTCATTGAGGATGTCAGCAAACTTTATAGGGACGGTGGCCATACTGCTGTACACAAAGAAATCATTTGTCAAGCTTTACGTGAAAAAAATCTGGATATGAGTAGTCCTTTTCAAATATCAGGGATTGTAAAAAATAGATTACACAACATAAAGGTCCTCATAATTCTGGACAATGTTGATGAACTTGAGCAGTTGGAAAATTTGGCCGTAAAACCTAAATTGCTTTTGAAGGGAAGTAGAATGGTTATTACCACCACAGATGAGCACATTCTGAAAGTGTATGGAGGTGATGTATTGATACACAAGGTTTCATTGTTGAATGATAAGGATGCTCGTGAATTGTTTTGCAGAAAAGCCTTCAAGAGTGAAGAGCAAAGCAGCAGTTGTGTGGAGTTGATTCCTCAGGTACTCAAATATGCCCAATGTCTTCCATTGGCAATTAGAGTGTTGGGTTCTTTCTTGTGTGCTCGAGATGCTGTTCAATGGAGAGATGTGTTGAATAGGTTGGAGAATAGTCCAGATAATAAAATTATGAATGTAGTTCAAGTAAGTGTTGATGGACTACACTATGAAGAAAAACAAATATTTTTACACATTGCTTGTTTCTTTAAAGGGGAGAGGGAGGATTATGTTAAGCGAATTCTAGATTGTTGTGGGTTATACCCTCACATTGGAATTTCAAGACTCGTTGAGAAATCACTCATCACTATTAGCAATGAAGAAATTGTTATACATGAATTGTTACAACAATTAGGAAAGAAAATGGTTCGGGAACAATCTCCTGAGGAACCAGGATCATGGAGTAGAATTTGGCTTCATAAAGATTTCTTCCAAGTCTTGACAACAGCTACGGTAACAAGTTATATTTTCAAACTTACCGAGTCAAGTGAAATGTTTTTTTGAATCACTTGAAATTATTTTTCTTAATATCTGCTCCATAGTTAATAGCATTATCTATTCCATTTAGCCAAAAAGGTTATTTTCTTAACGTCAATATATTCATTTTATTATTGTTAATATTTATGCTTTTCCAAGAATATATTTTTAGTATGACGGGATTTCTTTAAGTAATTATTGAATTTAAATTACATTTATTTCAAACTAAAACTTCACTGTTTCCCTTTTTTTTATGTTTCACATTCTTATTACTGAAATGACTTGATTAAGTGTTTTTTTACATGTTTATTCTCTGCGTTTCAGGGAACAGAAAAGGTGAAAGCCATAGTTTTAAATAAAAAAGAAGAAATGTGGGAATGTAGTGTTGATGGATTGTCAAAAATGAAGGAGCTCACATTGCTCATACTATATCACACAAAAATTTCGGGAAGGCTGGAGTTTCTTTCTAACAGGCTGCGATATATCTTGTGGCATGATTATCCTTTTGCTTCTCTGCCACCATATTTTACAGCCTCTAATCTTGTGGAATTGAATATGCCTAACAGTCACATCAAACGTATGTGGGATGTCCGCAAGGTACTATAATGATTTTTTTCCATTTTCTTATGGGTTTAAAGAAATCATGGAAGGAGCGATTATCTCCATAACTTTCCAAAAGAAGCGGCAGTGCATTAGGGTCACTTTTCTTTTTAAGTTCTACACATCATAATTTTAAATTGTCAAAATTTGAATATAAATTACTCAAAATAATGTAACGTTTAGAACTTTAGGTGATTGTCTTTAATTTTGATAACACACCAAAACTGAAAGAGAAATAATGGAATGAAGTTTTAAGATTAGATGCTAATGGGTGATTGTTTATTCCCTTTTCACAGAGCTGCCCCAACTTGGAAAGGGTTGACTTAAGCAACTCCAAGTACCTGATTGAGACTCCAGAGTTTTCCAGAATCATAAATCTTGAAAGGCTAGATCTTTCTGGATGTACAAGTTTATCACATGTCCATTCATCAATTGGGCTTCTTAAGAAGCTTGCTTTCTTGAATTTACGAAATTGTTCCAATCTAGTTATCATTGAATTTGGACTTGTAGGTAACATGAGTTCTCTGAGAGTTCTACATCTCTCGGGTTGTACCAAACTTGAAAGCACCCCAGATTTTACAAGGGCAACACATCTCGAGTACCTTGACATGGATGAATGTACAAGTTTATCCACTATTCATGAATCTATTGGAGTCCTTTCAGGTCTTACGTTCTTGAGTTTGAGAGGCTGCATAAAGCTTGTCAGTATACCAAATGATATTAATTCCTTGGTATCTCTTCAAACTCTGGATTTATGCGGCTCTTTGAACCTAACGGATCTGCTACCAAGGCAAGTTTCTTCATCCGATTTGATATCTTTGATCCTTCTGGACCTAAGCTTTTGTAATCTACAAGAAGTACCTGATGCTATTGGAGAGTTAAGTTTTCTGGAAAGACTGAATCTACAGGGAAACAATATTACTTCAATACCTAATTCCTTCAGGGGGCCTAGTTGTCTAGCATATTTAAACTTGTCTAATTGTCATGAGCTAAAATCTTTGGCTGGCCTTCGAATTGAAGGAGCTACATCAGGGGGAAGGTATTTTAAAACAGTATCTGGATCACGTGATCATAGGTCAGGCTTATATCTTTTCGGTTGTTCCAGGACGTCTGCTGCAGGTTGGGAACTTGCTTGGCTTTCCAGACTACTTAAGGTTCACATTCTACAACCCTGTCTTTTTTTCTTTGACTGATATAAGTGCCTAATTCATCTTTAGGATTGTATTTAGAGATTAATTATAAAAAATAGTTTTTATTAGCAACCAATTTCATTGTAGTGTAATTGATTATAATAAAATTTGCTTTGTGATTTTCCTTGTGGTAATAGGAACCCTGTAATTTTCGCTGTGGCTTTGACATTGTTCTTCCTTGGAAACGGGAACGTCCAACGTGGGTAGGTGACCTATTTAGAGGAGATTCAATTATAAGGATAGTTCAATGTGATACGAGTGACAACTGGATTGGCTTTGTCTTTTGTGTAGTATTTAAGCAAAACAATGGTGGTCGTTTTTATCTTTCTTTTGAAAGTGAATACACAGAAGAGTACTTTGACATGCCACTTAATTTGGAGATGAATCAGAAGTATGGAGCACACATTTGGATAATTTACATAAGTAGAGAGCACTGTCATTTTGTGAAAACAGGGGCGCATATCACATTTAAAGCGCATCCAAGTGTTAAGATCAAGCAATGGGGGCTGAGAAGAATACTCAAGAAAGATATACATGTCTATGAAAACTTCGGAACAGAATTCATAATCTCATCAAGTCATAATGATGTTCGCTTTGATTATGTTAAAAAAAGCGACAGTGACTCGGGGCCTAAAATCCAGCTTCCTTACAATTGGTATGTGACAGAAGAAGAGGAAGTTGAGAATATTAATGCAAAGGCTAAAGAAAATAATCTCTCCAATGCGGGGCTTTAAGTTGCTTGTCAGAAGTATGAAGACGGTAGCTCACAAACATCTTGTTTGGATCCATGGTAATGATCTTCTCTAAAACAATTATTCTTAATTAATTATTGATAAAATAATTTTCCTTTTAAAAAAAAAAAAAAAAAGGTATTTAAATTATTAGTGTATCAATACATAGTTTAGTGAATCGGGTGCTTCTCGTGGACTAAATAAACTAAAATGGTTTCGAAACTTGACGGGCCAAGTTCGATAAATTTGATTAATTTAAATAAGTTGAAACTTTGACTTGTCGATTAAAATATTTGAACTTGAATAGAGTGGAGTTAAATTCTTTAATTTATGAACTAGTTGGATGAATACATATCCACACTTTATATATCTATATTGATCGAGAAGGGGTCTTTTTAAGTTTTGAAATGTCAGTCTTCGATATTCTATTTGAAGGTCTCAGTTATATAATTGAGGAAATACTTATAAATAGTGTTCCGATGCTTAAATTAATATAGTGTATTTAGAATATATATATATATATATATATATATATATATATATATATATATATATATATATATATATATATATTACTTTCACAACTTAAAAGAAAGACTCTTTTTATAGAAAATGATGGTTTGACATCGTTTTTAAAAATACCCTATTTGAGAGCGTGACATGATAAAAGAAAAATATATTTTAATAAGTTATGAGACTCAATGTAATTATGAAGCTCTTTCAAAATGTATGATACTTACATCTTACTGATTTTTTCTATTTTTATATATGATTTGTTGATAAATGCTTTTGAATCTAACAATAAGAAAACTAGAAATTTCATGTGTTCACGTTTTTTTCTTTTTTTGAAAAAAAAATACAATTATAATGTTATGTAAAGAAGTATTTCCTTCTGTTTATGATACAATAAGATCAAAGTGAAAGTACTTTCAGGAAATTATGAAACTCTTTTAAAATGTATGACACCAACATCCACGTAGTTTCATCTGTTTTGCATTTGGTTTTCTTAGAAAGCTTTTTGAACTCATGTTACAAATATGAAAAGTAGGAACCTTATGCGTTCATGTTGCTCTCGTTTTGAAAAAATGTAATCCAAGTGGTTTTCTCTGTTTTAATATGTAGATGGTTGATAAGTACTTTTGAACTGGTCTAACAGATATGAAAAATAAGAATCTCGTGTATTCATGTTTTCTCTCATTTCAAAAAAGTACACTTATAATGTTATCAAAAGTAAGAGCATTCAAGTAGTTTCCTCTGTTTTGATATGTGGTTTGTTGATAAGTATGTTTGAAACTCAAGTGAAAAACGAAAAACAGATATGAATGTAATAAAAAATTGATTTTTTTTACCATGTAATAGTATCAAATGGATATAATGACATGTAAGAATGTCAATTTATCAAGGTCCTTTTTATATTTATGTCTCGTTAAAACATATATTTTAATGCTATATCTTTCTATTTTTTTGTTTTCATTTTCTTAGTAGTGATTATACTCAATTATAAGTTGTTGTTACTTAATGATAAGAATAAGACATTGTTATTTTGTAAAAGGATAATCATGTCACAAAAATATCAATAAAAAAATTTGAATTTTGGCGACTATAAAGATTGACTACTAAATGATAAAAATTAGTTTTTAAATATGTGTTGTTAAATATGTTAGCGACTGAAATAGCAATCGAAAATAAATAATGACGAAAATTATAGTTGTTAAATACTTAAAGACTAACTTTTTGGAGTGGTTGTAATTTAGCGACTAAATATTCGATTATTACAACGATGACAGAATGTTTGGTTTCAAAGAAAAAGTTTCTTTGAGACTAATATATCCAAAAAAACTTATGAAAAATGAGTTGCTAAATCAGTGGCAAAAGGGGTTGACTGTTCAATATTTTTTTTTAAAATATTATTTTATTACAAAAAAGTTCCAATATAAATTTAAAGCAATATTAATATTGATAGTATGATGTAAATTTAAAGTCAATATTTTAAATTTTTAATTAAGAATTATTTTTAAATTTAATTTTAAAAGTAAATATTTTTTAATTTATAATAATATATTAGTGTTAAAGTTTTTTGAGGCAGACCTAAAGCGGTTGCTTTACTTGCTTGGGTCTTGAACCAACCCTACTTTGTTCTTGTCACTGTCAATATTCCAAGGATAGATAATAATAGTTAAACCTGTTACTTCTGAAGAGAAATCCATATAGGATGTTGATATGCAGAGCTTGGTTCCTAAGAGATGTGTAAATATTTTGGAAGATAAGGTTTCTAACTCAAACTCTGATGGTCATGATGATATGGGTCAATAACCCCACATGCTTAGTAGATCAAACCTAAAAATGTTTCTATAACTGACAATGTTTCTATAACTGACAGAAAAATGACTAAAATAACTTATGATTTTGGTGGGGTTAAGCTTGATACCATAGTGGCGGTTAGGTTGGAAGTTTAGGGATTTTATTTAGCCCTTCTGGTTTGTACTTAATTGTTGTTAGTTCATGTTTTATATTGTTACAAGTGATGTTGGAGAGCTGCAAGTTACTAAAACACTATTTTTTCCAAGTTTGAAGAATAATATAAGTTAATTTCGAAATACTGGTCGTTTGGGTGGAACAAAGGTTTCCTAGTAATTCAGATGAATTAAAATGGTGTGTTCAGACTTCTAAAAGACTTAGGATACCGAGAAATAATGTTTTCAAGACTATTAAAAATGTTTCCAAGACTATTAAAAAATTTGTTAGAATGGATATTATAAAAAGAAAAGAAGAAGGAGTTTATGTACCTTAGTTTTGATTTCTTTCTTTTTATTGTTTTATTTTTTAACATAAGATATATACCTCTTATAATTCTTCTTATTTGGTTTTTCTTAATTTTGTTTATATACTTTTTTTATATTATTACCGTGAATTGATTTGATAATTTTTTTTTATTTTTTTTTATAGTTTTGGTAATTTCTCCACGATCTTATTGTCTTTAATAAATTCTATACAATGACCGTATGCTTAACATCAAATTTATTAAAAAGAATTTAAATTTATGTTTTAAACAAATTTTGATAATTTTGATACATACATAATGTAATATTATGTTTTTTAAGTTTAACGATTATATTATTGTAATAAATATATAATTTCGTAAAAAAAATCATTTTTTATGTTAAATGATAAAAAGAATATGCACAATTAATAATTAAAGAAATGAAAAATAAGAAATTATAATAGTATACCACAATAAATAAAAACGTAGTTATATGTCATCAATTATATCTGCTTTCATTAGCAAGAAAAGAAAATAATGGTTTTTGTCTTCAATTATATGCATAATTATTTTTAAAAATTAAAAAAAAATTGTTAATAACGAAATTTTGCTACTAAATATCATTATAAAAACTACCTTAAAAAATTATTTTATTACAAATATTAATTATGTAATAAAACAAAAACTCCCACAAATCTTATCTGTAATCTAGCATTTTTCTTCACCTTTATCTTTTCTTCTCCCGTCTCATGATATAAAAAAGAATTGGCAAACATGTCTTTCTCAAAATATATAAAAATACTATTGTAAAATTCCAATACATTTCTGAGTCACCTAACTCAACCAGAAACAGGATTCTAGATTGTGTATACGATGGGATGAAGTAATTACATATCCCTATCAAGATTATATAATAGGAACTTTCTCAGATACAACCAGAAAAATATCTATGTGAATGGTTGACCAAGAAGTCTTGGTTTACTTCTTCCTCCCCTCTCAAAAGTAAGAGTTGTTCTTCGGCAATGTGTGGTGTGAGGTTGAAGGAACACGCACTGCTAGGTGTAGTGTATAATTCATAGATGGAGAGAATTATCTTATGGCTCAAACGCTTTTGGGACCGCTTCACTGGTCAACCATCATCTTCTACCATCAATTCACCGCCATCTACTTCCTCTTCTTCTTCCTCCTCTTCTTCCGACACCGTCCAAAACCAACACTACACATACGATGTGTTTATCAGTTTCAGAGGTCCTGACACCCGCTACTCTTTTGTTGATCATCTCTCCTCTCATCTCCTCCGGAAGGGCATTTTTGTCTTCAAGGATGACCACAAACTACAGAAAGGAGAATCCATTTCCCCACAGCTTCTACAGGCAATTTACCATTCACGCCTTTCTATAATTGTCTTTTCAAAAAATTATGCTTCCTCAACTTGGTGCTTAGACGAAATGGCCGCTATAGCTTCTCGCAAACAACTATCAAACCACCCTGTTTTCCCCATTTTCTATGATGTAGATCCATCTCATGTAAGACATCAGAATGGGGTATACAAGAATGACTTTGTTTCACACAGATCAAAATTCAAAAACGATCGAGACAAGGTTCGTGAATGGCAGTGGGCTATGACGGGTTTGGCCAATTCAGCTGGTTGGGATGTTAGGGGCAAGTAAGTAATCAATTACAGATATTCGCTTTCTTCTCTTAGATTCATAACATCACAATTTAAGCAATACTTTAGCGCTCTATTTTTACCTTCTCTTGCAGGCCAGAGTTTGAACAAATTCAAAATATTGTTCAGGCGGTAATTAAAAAATTAAAGCATAAGTTTTCATGGTCTGTCAATGACCTTATTGGGATACAACCACGCGTACAAGCATTGGAAGATAAATTAAGATTAAGTTCAGACAATGACGATATTCAAGTTTTAGGAATTTGGGGAATGAATGGAATAGGCAAGACCACTCATGCTGCTGTTCTGTATGACAAAATCTCTGACAGGTTTGATGCTTCTTGTTTCATTGAGGATGTCAGCAAACTTTATAGGGATGGTGGCCATACTGCTGTACACAAAAAAATCATTTCCCAAACTTTACGTGAAAACAATCTAGATATGAGTAGTCCTAGTGAAATATCAGGGATTGTGAGAAATAGGCTACACAGCATAAAGGTCCTCATAGTTCTGGACAATGTCGATGGGTTAGAGCAACTGGAAAATTTGGCTATAGAACCTAGATTGCTTTTGAAGGGAAGTAGAATGGTTATTACCACCACAGATGAGCATATTCTGAAAGTGTATGAAGCTGGTATATTGATACACAAGGTTTCATTAATGAATGATAAGGAGGCTCGTGAATTGTTTTGTAGAAGAGCCTTCAAGAGTGAAGAGGGAAGCAGTAGTTGTGTGGAGTTGATTCCTGAGGTACTCAAATATGCCCAATGTCTTCCATTGGCAATTAGAGTGTTGGGTTCTTTCTTGTGTACTCGAGATGCTGTTCTATGGAGAGATGTGTTGAACAGGTTGGAGAACAGTCCAGATAATGAAATTATGAATGTACTTCAAGTAAGTGTTGATGGACTACACTATGAGGAAAAACAAATATTTTTACACATTGCATGTTTCTTTAAAGGGGAGAGGGAGGATTATGTTAAGCGAATTCTGGACTGTTGTGGGTTACACCCTAAAATTGGAATTTCAAGACTCATTGAGAAATCACTCATCACTATTAGCAATGGAGAAATTGTTATGCATGAATTGTTACATGAATTAGGAAAGAAAATGGTTCGGGACCAATCTCCCGAAGAACCAGGATCATGGAGTAGAATTTGGCTTCATAAAGACTTCTTGCAAGTCTTGACAGCAGCTACGGTAACAAGTTACATTTTCAAACTTACGGAGTCATGTGAAATGTTTTTTTTTAATCTTGTTAAATGAATTTTTTTAATATCTGCTCCATAGTTAATAGCATTATCTATCCATTTAGACAAAAAGATTATTTTCTTAACGTCAATATATTCATTTTATTATTGTTAAAATTTATGCTTTTCGAACAATATATTTTTAGTATGACGGGATTTCTTTAAGTAATTATTGAATTTAAATTACATTTATTTCAAACTAAAACTTCACTGTTTCCCTTTCTTTTATATTTCACATTCTAATTACTGAAATGACTCGATTAAGTGTTTTTTTACATGTTTATTCTCTGCGTTTCAGGGAACAGAGAAGGTGAAAGCCATTGTTTTAAATAAAAGAGAAGAAATGTGGGAATGTAGTGTTGATGGATTGTCAAAAATGAAGGAGCTCACATTACTGATACTGAATCACGCAACATTTTCAGGAAGGCTGTAGTTTCTTTCTGACAGGCTGCGATATCTGTTGTGGCATGATTATCCTTTTGCTTCTCTGCCAACATATTTTACAGCCTCTAATCTTGTGGAATTGAATATGCCTAACAGTCATATCAGACGTTTATGGGAAGGCCCCAAGGTACTATAATCACATTCATCTGTAATATTCGTATTATTAATTTTTTTTTTTTAAACTTGTATATATTTTTTATTTAAAAACTTCATTTTATTTAAATGGATTAACAAGATGAATGTCAATCAAATTTATTTTTACTTATTTATTTAAAAATTTAAGTTTTTTTTTTAATTTAATTTTTTACATTGAATTTATTATTAACAATTTGTGTAGGATGTAATTTTTCATAACATTGTTACTTCAATTTATAGTATTAATTGTTTTTAACTTTAATCGTATAAAAATTAAAAAAAAAAGTTATAACAATTAATTATCTAAAAAAATTGAAAGAAGTGAAAATGAAGAAAAAGAAATTAAAGATAATAAAAATATACTAAAATATAAAAGATAATAAAAAACTAAATGAATTAACTGAAGTATTTTACAGACTATAAACTAGAAGCTAATAAAATAAATTATTTTAGTATATTTACCGTTTACTGTTGTGTTGTTTAAAATAACTTATAAAGTAATTAAATTAATTTAATAATTTGTTTAAATAAAATCTTAATGGATAATATTTTTCTCTTTAATTAAAATAATTTGTGTTTTCCATTTTGGAGGAAGTGCTATATATTATATAAATCACATTTATACTTTTTTATAATGTTATAATAATTTTCTGTAAACTTGATGGTGAGTAGGATTGTATAATGTGATAATAATTTTGCAATTCAAATTTGAATAAACATATACTTAAAAGTGATAACATGTTAAATATTATTTTGATTATCTTTACGTGTAATTTTCTCTACCATTTAATTATTATAATTGTTGATTATTGTAAAAGTTTTATTAATTTAAGTAACTATGATCACAGTTCATCCTTTTGGATGATATTATAATTCTTTTTTTCATTTAATAAACCAAAATGAAACTTTTTTTTCTTTCATCTCTTTAGTATGTCTTCAATTTTGAAAGAATACCAAACTGAGAGAAATAATGAAATTGAAGTTTTAAGATTAGATGCTAATAGGTGGTTGTTTATTCTCTTTTCACAGAGCATCCCCAACTTGAGAAGGGTTGACTTAAGCAACTCCAAGTACCTGATTGAGACTCCGGATTTTTCCGGAATCATAAATCTTGAAAGGCTAGATCTTTCTGGATGTACAAGTTTATCACATGTCCAGTCATCAATTGGACTTCTTAAGAAGCTTCGTTTCTTGAACTTACGAAATTGTTCCAATCTAGTTATCATTGACTTTGGCAGTGGAGGTAACATGAATTCTCTGAGTGTTCTATATCTCTCGGGTTGTACTAAACTTGAAAGCTCCCCAGATTTTACAAGTGCAAGACATTTTGACTACCTTGACATGGATGACTGTACAAGTTTATCCACTATTCATGAATCTATTGGAGTCCTTTCAGGTCTTACATTCTTGAGTTTGAGAGGCTGCATCAAGCTTGTGAGTATACCAAATGATATTAATTCCTTGGCATCTCTTCAAACTCTGGATTTATGCGGCTCTTTGAACCTAATGGATCTGCTACCAAGACAAGCTTCTTCATCCCGTTTGATAGCTTTGGTTTTTCTGGACCTAAGTTTTTGCAATCTACAAGAAGTACCTGATGCTATTGGAGAGTTAAGGTGTCTGGAAAGACTGAATCTACAGGGAAACAAGATTGTTTCAGTACCTGATTCCTTCAGGGGGCTTCATTGTCTTGCGTATTTAAACTTGTCTCATTGTCATAAGCTTATATCTTTGCCTGGCCTTCCAATTAAAGGAACTACATCAGGGGGGAGGTATTTTAAAACAGTATCCGGATCACGTGATCATAGGTCTGGCTTACATCTTTTTGATTGCCCCCAGACGCCTCCTGGAAGTTGGGGACTTGCTTGGCTTTTCAGACTCATTAAGGTTCACATTCTACAACCTTGTCTTTTTGCCTGACTGATATATGTGCCTAATTCATCGTTAGGAGAGTCTTTATAGATTAATTGTAAAATATAGTTTTTATTAACAACTAATTTCATTGGAGTATAATTGATTATAATAAAATTTGCTTTGTGATTTTCCTTGTGGCAATAGGAACCCTGTAATTTTCGGTGTGGCTTTGACATTGTTCGTTCTTGGAATTGGCCATATCTAATCTGGGAAGGTGAAGTATTTAGAGGAGATTCAATTATAAGGATAGTTCAATGTGATACGATATTCAACTGGATTGGCTTTGCCTTTTGTGTAGTATTTAAGATAAAAAATGGTGATGCGATTGCCAGATCTTCACATAGTTTGCATCCGTTTTATCTTTCTTTTGAAAGTGAATACACAGAAGAGTACTTTAACATGCCACTTAATTTGGAGATGAATCAGAAGTATGGATCACACATTTGGATAATTTACATAAGTAGAGAACACTGTCATTTTGTGAACACAGGGGCGCATATCACACTTAAAGCGCATCCAAGTGTTAAGATCAAGAAATGGGGGCTGAGAAGAATACTCAAGAAAGATATACATGAATATGAAAAGTTCGGATCAGAAGTAATGTTCCCATCAAGTCATAATGATGTTCGCATTGATTATGTAAAAAAAAGCGACGGTGATTCAGGGCCTAAAATCCAGCTTCCTTACAATTGGTATGTCAAAGAAGCACAGGAAGTTGAGAATATTAATGCAAAGGCAAAAGAAAATAATCTCTCCAATGCGGGGCTTTAAGTTGCTTGTCAGAAATACGAAGATGGAAGCTCACAAACACCTTTTTCGGATCCATGGTAATGATAGCAATTATTCATAATTAATTATTGATCAAATAATTTCTCTTTTACAAAAAATGTATTTAAATTAATTTTGTATGAATACATAGTTTAGTGAATCTGGTGCTTCTGGTTGACCAAATCAACTATGTTTTTGAAACTTAGACTGACCAATCGGTTCGATAAATTTGATTAATTTAAATGAGTTGAAACTTTGACTTTGATTAAAATATTTGAACTTGAACAGCGTAGAGATCAATTCTTTTAGCATGTCTTTGTTTCAACATAAGCATTGTTTATGAGGATGGAATTCTTGGAAGCAGTGGTGTTTATTTCCAGTGATTTGCAGGAGAAGCTCCGTAATGTTATTTGCCCAAGAAAGGAGATTTGAGATGAAAGTCACGTAATCACTTATGCAATTATATTTTTTTGCCTTGTTTTCGATGTGGATTGGCCGAGAGGCACATAATCGAATAATTTTACTTTGACATCCGTGTAACAAGATAACACCATTTTATTTCTGATTTTTATAATAAAATATTATATTTTAATAAAATAATATTATTTTTTAGTGTTAAATAGGAGTAAGTTACTATTTTCAGTGTCAAAGTATCATCTCTCCACATAATCAGTTAACATATACCGAATCATCAATTTTCAGTTGCCTTTTTGTCATATTACTCAGTATTTTTTTTTATCTCATAATCGATTACTCATCTTAAATAATCAATTATCAATATCATTTTCACTTTTTCCATGCAGGTTCTATTCCTTAAAGTGGTAGATTGGTTGCCTAACTTGGCGTCGATACTAGAGTAGAAGATTGAGAGGTCTTTGCTGGTAGAAAACAAGTTACAAGATACTTTGACAAAGGATGATGACTCTACTCTTAAGTCTTAGTGCAACCATATATGCATTAAGTTGATTTAATATATTAATATATATGTAGTACCAAAAGACTTTGAGGGAAACGTAATATTGCATTAAATTTAAAGAATATTTATGCAAAATACATCCACGAGATGATTAATTATAAATATTTAAATCATATCTTGTAATTTTAAAATAAAAAAATATACGTTGACAATCACATGTGGATGACAATCCTGTGTCAACCACTAAGATGGTACCAGTGTTGACGTGGGTAGAATTGAGTTTTTGCTCACTAACATGGGTAGAATTGAGTTTTTGCTCACAGAGTTAAAAAATTTAAAAGTGTAACACTGAACTTCATGAGGTGTGTTTAAACTCAGTAGGGAAGGCGAGGGGTTGAGCGAGGAACCTATTTGCGAGTTGAACACTCAAAGACGCTGCCAAAGATGTAGTTGTGCGCATGGTTGATGAAAAACGTTTGCGCAGAAAGAAAGGGACAACATTTAGGTGGGGTTGTGCACAGGATTAAAAACTTTGTATATACAGGAGTGGTCATGGTACAATACCACTGTCATTGGTTGATATCATTGGTAGGTGCTCTGTGGTAAAGGAAGGCATAGTTATATTGAATGTCAGGGTACATGTAAGGGATTGAACTATGGAGGTGAGGGGACACAATGCTGGCTGTGTTGGGTGATCAGAAAGTTCAACTGAGTTAAACACTTATATGCACACGATTAAACACTTTGTATGTGCATGGTGGTCATGGCGCAGGACCATTGTCCATTGGTTGGTGCTCTGTAGTAAAGGAAGACACACTTGTATTGAATGTTAAGGTATAATACATGTAAAGGATTGAACTATGGAGATGAGGGGCACACAATTGCTGGCTGAGTTGGGTGGTCAGAAAGTTTAACTAAGTTAAACACTTATATGCATAGGGTTAAATACTTTGTATGTGCATGGGTGGTCATAGCACAGGACCACTGTAAGGGATTGAACTATGAAGTGAGGGAGCATAAAATTGCTGGTTGTGTTGGGCGGTCAGAAAGTTCAACTGAGTTAAAACACTTATATACACAGGGTTAAACACTTTGAACGTGCAGTACTGGTGTGGGCGCAGGACCATTGTCCTTTAGTTGATGTCATTGGTTTAAGGTTTGCATGATGAAGAAAGACACACTTGTATTGAATGCTAGGGTGCAAACATGTAAGGGATTGAATAAGGAGGTGAGGGGACACACAAAGTTCAACTAAGTTAAACACTTATATGCACAAGGTTAAATACTTTGTACGTGTTGGGGTGATCATGGCATAGAACCACTGTCCCTTGGTTGATGTCATTGGTAGGTGGTCTGTGTTGAAGGAAGACACAATTTTATTGAGTGTCATGGTGCAAAACATGTAAGGGATTCAAGTATTGAGGTCAGGGGGCCACAGATTTGGTGGTTGTGATGCGTGGTTAAAAAGTTTTGTTAAGTTAAACACTTAATTACACTAGGTTAAACACTTGTATGTGCAGCACCCATGTCCCTTGGTTGATGGCATTGCTATGTGGTCCATCGTGACCCAAGTACTATTGCATTTTTGAATCTCATCGTGCAAAAGATATAAGCATATTAGTTGTGGAGGTTAGGGGTAGACACATTTGGTGGCTGTGGTGGGTGGTCAGAAAATTCTACTCAATTAAACACTTAAATAAACTAGCTTAAACACTTGTATCTAGATTGGTGGTCATGGCACAGCACTCATGTCCCTTCGTTGATGATGGCATTGCTAGGTAGTCCGTCGTGACCCAATACTTGTGGCTTTGCGCGTTGAAGAACGAAGGAAAGGTTCTTCCTCTGTGATTGCAAAACAAAGGGGCAGTGGTTTCTCTTATCAACGAAGATGTTGCGCGGGTTAAAGAAGGAAGGCAAGGTTTTTCTCTATGATTGCAAAATGAAGAAGCAGTGATCTCTCTTGTGAACGAAGTTGCTGCCACGCTAGAACCCACTATGTCATTCATTTTATCCACGTCATCGCCACGTGGGGTTGTAAGGTGGTTGTGTTGACACGTAAGGTTGTTAACATATCGGAACTCTTTCAAAATATAACTCTTATATTTAAGGAAAATATCGGTTTGACAACCACACGTGGCTGCCAACCTTTTGCCAACCGTGTATGTGGCAAATTTTCTTATGTGGCTGAGGGGCATTATAAGTATTTGGTCAGGAGGGGCATGAATGGTATTTTGAAGTATTTTTCCGATTGAAAATGAGGCTTTGTTTGGCGAGTTCATTTGTGATGTGCAGAGTATTTGGAGAAAACGTTTGAACTGCGTGACAAATGATGAGAGGGGTGGACATCAACTTCGACGACAAATATCTTTCGTTCGGTGTTTGTGGGTTTAGGGCAAAACGATGAAGTGAGAGAGAGCTTCCAATGGTGACGGGTTGACGAAATGTGTAGAGTGTTTGGCGAAAACATATGAACTGCTCACAACGAACGGTGAGAGAGGTGGACGGCGACTTCGACGATAAATAGCTTTTGTTGGGTGTTTGTGGGTTTAAGGCAAAATAGTAAAGAGAGGGAGAACTTCCAACGGCGACTGGTTGACTAAAAATAGAGAAGAGCTAAACCTATAAGGAGGAGGTAAGAATCGTTACATTATGTTTCCATGTGATTGGTTTGTTTTTGTGTTGATTTTTGGTTTTCATTTATGGGTTTTGAAGTATGTGTTGTTTAGGTTCAGTGTTGCTGAATAACTTTGAGTATTCGTTTTCATTGTTGATTTCAAAATACAAATACAAATCTGACATTGTAATTTTATTTTCCAGTGGATAAATGTCAAGTGGCGAAAGTTCTTCACATGGAGGGTAGTTATGTGTGTGGCACTTTTTTTACCCTTGACCTCCACACGTGAAATATTTACATTTTTCCATTGTGGGAGTGAACACAACTGTGACATTGCTTGATCCTAAAATCCCCTACCACTGCCATAACTAATGAATGGACGGTCCTGAAAAGCCATTACTAACACTGGACATTCTAAGTGTTTAACTGTATGAAGTTAAGTGTTTAACTTGGAATTACCTTTTTACCACACATCGAAGGCACCAATTAAGTGTACCTCTGACCTCCACATGTGAAATATTTACATTTTTTCATTGTGAGAGTGAGTACAACTGTGACATTGCTTGATCCTAAAATCCCCTACCACTGCCATAACTAAGGAATGGACAGTCCTGAAAAGTCATTGCCAACACTGGACATTCTAAGTGTTTAACCGTATGGAGTTAATTGTTTAACTTGGAATTACTTTCTGACCATACGTCAAAGCTACCAATTAAGTGGACCCCTGACCTCCACATGTGAAATATTTACATCTTTCCATTGTGGGAGTGAACACAACTGTGACATTGCTTGATCCTAAAACCCCCTACCACTCCATAACTAAGCAATGGACAATACTGAAATGTTGTTGCCAACACCGAAGATTCTAAGTGCTTAACCGTATATAGTTAAGTGTTTAACTGGGAATACTTTCTGAGCACATCTCGAACCCACCAATTCAGTGCACCCATGACCTTCAAACCTTAAATCTTTACGTGTTTTCCATTGTGAGACTGAACAGAGGTGTGTCGTTGGTTCATCCTAAAACCCCACAACCATTGCCATAACTAACAGAATGGACAATCCTGAAAAGCCATTGCCACCACTACACATTCTAATTGTTTAACCGTATGAAATTAAGTGTTTAACTTGACATTACTTTCTAACCACACATCGAAGCCACCAATTAAGTGGACCCCTGACCGACCCCTAACCTCCACACCGCAAATCTCTACATGTTTCCATTGTGGGAGTGAACACAGCTATGACATTGCTTAATCCTAAAACCCCCTACCACTGTCATAATTAAGTAATCGATAGTCTTGAAAAATCATGGCCAACACTAGACATTCTAAGTGTTTAACCGTATGCAGTTAAGTGTTTAACTTGGAATTACTTTCTGACCACATATTGAAGTCACCAATTGAGTGGACCCCTAACCTCCACACGTGAAATATTTACATTTTTCTATTGTGGGAGTGAACACAGGTATGACTTTGGAAGATACTAAAACCCCCTACTACTGGCATAACTAAGCACTGTGCAGTCCTGAAAAGTCATTACCAATACTGGACATTCTAAGTGTTTAATCCTATGTAATTAAGTGTTTAACTTGGCAATACTTTATGACCAAACATCACAGCATATCATGTAATGCACATGTCCATGACTGACTCCAATGATGTAAGAGAACAATTTACCAACAATTTGTGGAAATATTTAAAATTTCATTGAAAATATGAATTAAATAATTGCAAACAATAATTGTACACAACGTTAAAGATTGAATACTCTAAACCAACTTCTATTTACAATTTACAAAGTTAACTTTATAAATGTCTATACAATGTACAAACTTCATAAGTCCACTACAGTGATCAAAGCTCATATTACATATGTTGTAGTTTTGCCAACACATAATCTCGCCGAACATTTTCGTCATGGAGGACCCATTTACACACAAGTTCTTCACGAAATATTTGAAGTTCCTACAACAAAGGAGAACAAATGTCAATTGGTTCTTGCAACTGAAGAAGCAACTTAAAAAGAGTTCTCTCCAACTTCTCCTTTTGGAAATCAGACATCATTTGATTAATCTCAATGATATGATCGGTTTTAACTTGATGATGAACTCTAATCTGCAACAACACGTCAGAAAATAATTATTACATAACCTACTCCATAATTTATGAAGAAAAATAATATTACATAACAAATAAATTACCTTTGGTTTGTTAGAGTCAACATCAGATCGTCGTTCATCGGACCTTCTTCCAGCCATAGCTACCTACAAACCAACATCCTCATGACATCAATTCGGCAAAAAAAATTTCTTTATTACATAAATTATCTACACTAAAACCCAAACCAATAAGACAGTTCCAAAACAAATACATGTTGCTAATGGATAACGAATTACACACTTCCAAAACAAATACATGTTAAACTTCCAAAAGTAAAGTTACAAATGACATGGACCAGATACGAATGACAGGAACCAAGCCAGACCAATCCTAACCCATGACCACCCCTGCATATACAAGTGTCTAACCATGTGTTTCTAAGTGTCTAACTCAGGTGAACTTTCTGAACGCTCAATGAAGTCACAAAATCAGTGCATCCCTCACAGCCATAACTCATAACCTACCATAATTCCCACCATGGGATTCAAAAACGGTGTCTCTGGGTCTCCATTAACCACATACGAATGACAACAACCAAGGCAGACCCATGACGACCCCTGCACACACAAGTGTCTAACCATGTGTATGTAAGTGTCAAACTAAGGTCAACTTTCTGAACACTCAATGAAATCACCAAATCAGTGCATCTCTCACAGCCATAACCCATAACCTACCATAATTCCCACCATGGGATTGAAATACAATGTCTCTGGGTCACCATGGGCCACATAGGAATGACAGGAACCAAGGCAAACCAATCCTCACCCACGACCACCCTGCACAAACAAGTTTCTGACTATGTATTTCTAATTGTCTAACTCAGGTCAACTTTTTGAACACTGAATTCAATCACCAAATCACTACCTCCCTAACCTCCATAACTCATAACCTTACATATGTAAGCACTATGGGATTCAAAAAGACTCTGCCTAGATCATGGGGGACCCCTTATGATTGACATCGACCAAGGCAAATCAATAATTGAAAAATATAGTTACAAATTAACTCAAAAATTAACCACTAAAACTCAAACCTTAAACACAATTCCAAAACCAAATACATGTTACAGACCCAAAAATACAGTTACAAATAGACACAAAAATTAACCCCTAAAACCCAAACCTTAAATAGAGTTCCAAAACAAATGGAGAGAAGTCACATTTGAAGAATGAAGACACTAGTTTCTCTTGGGAACGAACTTGTTGCGGCGGCTGTGAAGGGTTCAACAACTTACAACAGAGTGTCGTTGTGATTGCTATGTCCAACTGTGGTATGGATCTTCTTCCTGTGCGAGTTGAAGAACGAAGACACTGGTTTGTCTTGGCTGCGGCGGCTGTGAAGGGTTCAACAACTTACAACGGAGTGTTGCCGCGATTGCTATGTCCAGCTGTGGTATGGATCTTCTGTGGTATGGATCTTCTTCCTGTGCGAGTTGAAGAACGAAGGCACTAGTTTGTCTTGGCTGCAGCGGCTGTGAAGGGTTCAACAACAAACAACCCTAAATTTCAATTTCATTCCTTTAAGCCCCGCTGAAACATTTGCAATATCATTGCCATGTCATGTCTTTTATCCATGTCAGTGCCACATCACAGTTGTAAGGAGGTTGTAGTCCACGTGTGGTTGTCAACATATCACTACTCTATATTTAATTAGTACATACCTTCAAATTATCCTACTTTTATTTTGTAAATTATTCTGCATATTTTTATATATATTTTTTAAATTATCTATCATATTAAACAAATTAATTATATTTTATTTTTAATTATATGAATAAATTTATAATCTTATAATTTTATTAATTAAAAAATATTAAAATACTAATTACACCTATCATATTAAAACTTTTCACAAACTCGTTTTCTTTCATTCTTTACCAGTTTTTTCTTCATGTAAACAATCTCACTTTAAATCTATTCTTTAAAATTTATCATTAAAATAAAAAAAAACATTAATATATATATATATATATATATATATATATATATATATATATATATATATA
>Ga0209700_100499_pt1 | contig 73917 bp, 41 predicted proteins | sample SiratroredBW_FD_187528 | JGI IMG/M metagenome (GOLD analysis project Ga0209700, IMG submission 187528) | Root nodule microbial communities of legume samples collected from California, USA - Siratro red BW (SPAdes) (version 2) | ecosystem: Host-associated > Plants > Roots > Nodule | place: USA... | reverse complement strand
CTCTCTAAAAAAAAAAAAAAAAAAGCTATTTAAGAAAGGTCGATATATAGATTATAAAGTCTTGATAATGAAAATTAACTTAGAGAAGAGAATGACTTGAAGGTGAAAAAACTAAAGTCTCGAATCTTATAAAAGAATTAAAAAATATCAAACTAGATAAAGTAAAAAAGAAGAAATAACTGTAAAAAAATATAAAATACAAAAATATACCGTAGCTTATAACTCTAAACTGATACAAGGAAATTCTAAATCATATACTTTATTTTAAAAAAATATATATCTTTCCATAACAACACATCAACTTGGATGGAAAGTGTTATGCAAAAACTTACACAACAATAATAGAGTAAACATTCTGTATTTATAGGATATTAATTATGAATTCATTGTAGAATCTGTAAATCAATTTCTGTCATCTTTTAAAATATGTATATCTTAAGATTTTATTATATTTTTTGAATTTCATATTTTTTTTCTCATAAGAAGGTTACGTATACTTTTTTAGTTTGTATAATTTTAAGTATATAAAAAGATTAGAGATATTTTTTTAATTATTCTTTATTATTGATAAAAAATAAATATTGTTAATAATATTTTATAAGTAATGTTTGTGTTGAGAAAGTAATATTACATGTAGTTGCATTCTTTGATTTTCTTCTATCCGCACTTAATAAATTAATCATTATTAAACGATTGTAAGTCTTCAACATTTATCACCTTTATGACTCACTCCATAATATACGCAAGAAGAAAACTTATTTGACCGTAAGTAGATAGAATAATAATTTTAACAAGTTTAATAGTTTGCTCTTGAAGAAAAAAAAAACTAGTGATTTTGTCATAATAATACATGCAATGATTGATATTTTGCTGTCAAACACTTTTGTATTTTTCCTCAAAGAATTGACGTATTTACCTCAGAATTATTCAGATCGATTCAATGTTCCAAAAATCCAGCTTCAACATATCACAATCACATGTGTCCACGTAATCATCGACGTCTTTTTGGGCCGCCATTATCACCACAACGATCTTCCTTCTTTCTACATCAAGTCACAATCACGTCACCACGTCAGGGATCCAACGCCTCACAACACTCCACGTGTCAGAATCGGAACGCACACCAACCCTCGCCCACGCTATAAAAGCCACCTTCCTTGTGTTCATTCAATATCTCGCACCAAAATTTGAGAAGCTAGAGATCAATCTTCAGCCCTGTGCTGAGTGTGTTTCTCCGTTCCTCCACTTTCTTCCATTGGAGGACCTTCTCCTCCAGGAATAGGATTACGCTTTTTCTCTTCTCGAAATTCTTAAGCTAATTGATCCTTCATTTTCGCCTTCTCGTTACGGTAACTTGGTGAGTTCTGTTTTTCGTTGTGTAATTTACGTGGAGGAGATTTATGAAATCTTGCTTTGGATCGCGTGTTGGAAATTAAGATTTTTTACTATTTTGGAGGAGACCAAGTACCACGTCGGCGTCACTCTAGATCTCTCTAGCTAGTTCTTTTTTGGTGTCTAAAGTTGTCTTTTTTGTTGACAAAATTGCCCTCTTGTCGGAAACTACAGGGTTAATCAGTACCCCAGATGATTTCTGATGTTATTTTCTTTTGTTGCGACTCAGCTTTCTTAAAAGGAAGAAAAAGAAACTGCACCCATTAATTATAAATTTTATGTCAGATGAAATTTGGTTTTAGCTCTTAGTATGTTCTAACTTCTCCTTGGTGTTTAATATTTTGTCGTGAGACCAGAGTTGGGAAGAAGTATACCAACAAAGCATAATTGCACTAAACGACAAAAGAAAGAAAAGGACTATACTTTTGTAGGTTCATTTTGGAGCTTGATTGTTAATTTTCTTCTAATTTTTGGGGTATAGGTTAAAAAGATGATGATGCTAAAGACAACATCAACGCAGTTCCCTACGTGGATTCCTCCTTTGCGTGAACCACGTTGCAACCTATCTAACGTGTGCCTAACCTTTAACATCCATCACCATCATCATAAGCCCCTAGGTCTATATATTACGAAACTCCTTTAACAATTTTAGACTGGTTTAATATTACAGTGTCATAATAATATATAGAAAATAATCGGTTTGTGTAGTGTTTTGAAGCTTTCAGAGTCCTAATCATTGAATATTTGCAAATTTCATTAAGATGCAGTGAATTTTAAATTTATTAATGTAATAACGTCTGTGTTGTTTGCTTGAGGTAATACAGTGGTGAAGTGTTCGAAAATGACTGTGACACCTAAGATCTTCGTTAACGATGGGAAATTGGTTGTTCATGGCAAGACCATATTAACCGGAGTACCAGACAACATTGTGCTGACTCCAGGATCTGGAAGTGGCCTTGTGACTGGTGCTTTTGTTGGTGCTACTGCTTCCCAAAGCAAAAGTCTCCATGTGTTTCCAATGGGTGTCTTAGAGTAAGTTCTTCTTAATTTTCCATGCTCGCATGTAGCCTATCATATCCATCATGTTCCATTTTCGATTTGTCAAGTATATAATCGTAGAAAATTTGACTGTAGCAAGTTAAACTGGATGGTATACGGTGTGTTTGGATCTGTAACCATGAGTACAGGCTTTGACACTGGATGAATTGGTGTTTTCTAGTTTCTCATTTCTGATATGATCAATCTTGGAACAGGGAGCTCCGGTTCATGTGCTGCTTTCGTTTCAAATTATGGTGGATGACTCAGAGAATGGGAACTTGTGGGAGGGATGTTCCTCTGGAGACACAGTTCATACTAATTGAGAGCAAGGAGAGTGAAGTGGATGGAGAGAATTCTCCAACCATCTACACTGTCTTTCTTCCTCTTCTCGAAGGTCCATTCCGAGCTGTGCTTCAAGGCAATGACAAGAACGAGATAGAGATTTGCCTCGAGAGTGGTGAGTAACTCTTGGCAATGCAAAATGGTTTGGTGGTGAAGGCTACATGGAAGTCTTCCGTTGTGTCATAACATAATTTAGTGCCATAGCCGCTGTTAATTCAGTTGCTTCCCTTCCCTTCGGCCATACTTTTAAGGGGTGGAGCTGTCATTTGTGGATTGAATTGAGCTGGATAAACTTCTCGATGAATCAATCAATTGAATCAAACAAATGGAGTTTATAGCTTTGGTCCTTTGGAGAATATATATATATAGCATGGCGTCCCAAAGAACCGAAACGACCCTTTTCTTTTTGGTATGTGGTATGGTTTTGCAGGGGATAACGCGGTCGAGACTGATCAAGGCATTCACCTAGTCTACATGCATGCTGGGACCAACCCCTTTGAAGTCATCAATCAAGCAGTCAAGTAAGGCACTAAATAAACAATATGTTATCTGACTTATTTGCATTATGGAAAGTTTTATTTTTCAGCTGATGAACCTTATAGAATCTGTAATTTTACTGATTCCTTTTTCCTGTTCTTTCTAGGGCTGTGGAAAAACACATGCAAACTTTTCTTCACCGTGAGAAGAAAAAGGTAAGACCCTCTTCCTCGCCGCACACTGTTGGCTCTAGCTATTATGCCACGTTGATACGTAACGGATCTTTGTAACCTTTTATTGTTGGTTTTATGCAGTTGCCATCTTTTCTTGACTGGTTTGGCTGGTGCACATGGGATGCTTTCTATACTGATGTCACAGCTGAGGGTGTTGAGGAAGGTCTGAAAAGGTAATTGGTGAGAGAAATTGAGTACATGTTTCTGATAAGATAACTGAAGAAGAGATGAATTTTGAAGATGATGTTTATAGAACACTGAAACTTGTTTAATATGATTGCAGTCTATCTGAGGGAGCTACACCACCACGGTTCCTCATCATAGATGATGGCTGGCAGCAGATTGAAAGTAAACAAAAGGATCTTGACTGTGTTGTACAAGAAGGGGCACAGTAAGATTTCTCTGTTTCTGTAATAACTAATTTGTGATATTTTGCTAAATTCAATAGTTATCTCAATTATGAATTCTAATACTCATGTTCCAGAGAATAGTAATTATTATTTTTGTAATTTATCTTATTAAATCACTTGAAAAACCATGATGATTGCAGGTTTGCTACTAGGCTGACCGGTATTAAAGAGAATACTAAATTTCAGAAGAAAACACACAGCAGTGAGCAGACATCAGGTCTGAAGCATCTAGTAGATGGAGTAAAGCAGCATCACAACGTGAAGTATGATCTTGGATCCTTTACTCCTTTTTAATAAAGAATTTGCCTAATTATGTTTCTGAATTCTTGACTGGTTCCTGTGTTGATGGGCAGAAATGTTTATGTATGGCATGCACTAGCTGGTTATTGGGGTGGAGTGAAACCAGCAGCAACTGGCATGGAGCATTATGACACTGCCTTGGCCTATCCAGTGCAGTCACCAGGTGTGCTAGGAAACCAACCAGACATTGTAATGGACAGTTTGGCCGTACATGGCCTAGGCCTTGTGCACCCAAAGAAGGTTTTCAATTTCTACAATGAGCTCCATGCTTACTTGGCTTCATGTGGAGTGGATGGAGTGAAGGTTGATGTGCAGAACATCATTGAGACCCTTGGTGCGGGACATGGTGGAAGAGTCTCTCTTACACGAAGCTATCATCACGCGCTTGAGTCTTCCATTGCTCGTAACTTTACTGACAATGGATGCATTGCTTGCATGTGTCACAACACTGATGGCCTTTACAGTTCCAAGCAGACTGCTGTTGTGAGAGCTTCTGATGATTTCTACCCTCGTGATCCCGCTTCCCACACCATCCATATTTCATCTGTTGCATACAACTCGCTTTTCCTTGGAGAGTTCATGCAGCCTGATTGGGACATGTTTCATGTGAGTAGAATTATACATTCATCTTTACTTTGAGCTGTTCTTTTCCTTTGGAAAATTTCAAGAGCTATAAATATTCTTGTTAACAAAAGGATCTTTGTAATTTCAGAGTTTACACCCTGCAGCAGAATATCATGCTGCAGCTCGTGCAATTGGTGGATGTCCAATTTATGTTAGGTATAATGATGTTCATTCATTGCATATATTTTCATCACATGAAATTGGTTCAATTGTAATGCATTTTTTTGTTTATGACCTTTTACTAGTGACAAGCCAGGCAACCACAATTTTGATCTTCTTAAGAAGCTGGTTCTTCCCGATGGTTCGGTTCTCCGAGCACAGTTACCGGGCAGGCCAACTCGTGATTCTCTCTTTGTTGATCCAGCCAGAGATGGAACTAGGTTTGTTTATTTAACTCTTTGTGCTTTATAAGACTATGTTCCATAAACATAAATTGGTGACTCATTTGGTTAAACTACAATTTTCAGCTTGCTCAAAATCTGGAACATGAACAAATGCTCTGGAGTTGTTGGTGTATTTAACTGCCAAGGTGCTGGGTGGTGCAAGATAGAGAAGAAAACTCGCATCCATGATACTACTCCCGGTACACTCACTGGCTCTGTTTGTGCCTCTGATGTTGACTCTATCACACAAGTAGCAGGTGCTGAATGGCTTGGAGAGACAATTGTTTATGCTTATAGATCAGGTACTATTAATTTACTTTGTGGCACAATAGAAGATGAATTAACTTCTGAATTTTACTTTAGTGAATGAAAATCTTGTTAAATAACCATCTCCTAATTTCAGGCGAGGTGATTCGGCTACCAAAGGGGGTTTCAGTTCCGGTGACACTAAAAGTTCTTGAGTTTGAACTTTTCCATTTCTGTCCAATCCATGTGAGGATCCGCTATTACCTGATATGATATTTCACTGAGTTTTACATTTTCTATGCTTAACTGCTAATGTTTTATTGAACAGGAAATAGCACCCAGTATTTCATTTGCAGCAATAGGGCTACTTGATATGTTCAACACTGGAGGAGCTGTGGAGCTGGTTGAAATTCACAAAGCCTCTAACAACACAGCAGAACTGTTTGATGGTGAGGTGTTGTCAGAATTAACCTCTTCTGTTAGTCCTAACCAAGCAGCAACAGCAACTATTTCTCTTAGAGTCAGGGGAACAGGCAGATTTGGAGTTTACTCCTCTCAACGCCCACTGAAGTGTGCAGTAGGTGGCACTGAAACCGACTTCAGCTATGACTCGGAGACTGGGTTGGCAACCTTCTCCATCCCAGTTCCTCAAGAGGAGATGTACAGATGGCCAATAGAGATCCAAGTTTGAGTCTTTTTTGAAGACCTTGCGTTTGATGAAATGCTTGTGTCAGGAAAAGGGGGTTCCTGTAGTTAGCATTGGCTCATTGAGGGAATTGTTGGGGTCATGGGGTGGTGAAATACCAAAATGTGTTTATCTTAAGAACTGAGTTGTAGACTAGCTATGTTGTAGTAGGGAAGAGCTTTTCTGGGAACTCATGAATGTAGTTGAGAGTAGCATGTCAATCCAAGGATGTCACATGTTTGTTTCTCTGAATAAAAAGTTCACATCTGTTTGAAATATCTCTGATGAATTTACCTGGTTGTTTAATGGGAATAGTTACAAAACATGTCTAGAAATAATTTGGTGGTACTAAGTAAAATGAAATCACTGCTAACAAAGCACTAGTCTCTAATGGCGGTCTACTATCATGGTAAATGTATTACTCTTATACTTCAAAACAGTAACAGATTTATACCAAAACCTTAAAAAACAGGAACATTTTCCTACGATTTCCCCAAGGGATATGGAACATTCTACTTTGGTTGCACAATTAGGTAAATGCTGTTTATTGTCTTTGCGTACACAATAATAATATATCCGGTAATCTAGAATTCAATGCACTAAAACAATACGCAACAGTTATTAAGAAGCACGTTAACTCAACAAGGAACATCTAATCAAACTTTGTGGACGTAGCATCAGCTTCAACTAATTCTTACCTTCTTATGTTGCCAAAAAAGAAAATGCTAAGATGGTTGAGTAACAAATACTTTCAACATTTTAGGCAACTTGTTTATAATTTTCAAGAAATTTAAATCTTTGAATTTGAACTACTTTTTATCTTTATTTTTTATTTTTTCAAATATTTTAATTGGATAATATAATTTAAATTTATTATTTTTTTATTCAGTACTCTCATTATCATTAAATATAAAAATTATATTTATGATGTTAATTGATTTTTTTTTTTTTTGACAAAACCAAGTTGTTCGACTGATATTTACTTAAAAAAATAATCTCATTGGCTTTTATTGAGAGAATTCTCACGATTTAACGTTAATAAAAATTCTTCTTGATTGACACAGATAGAAATGTCATTTTGGTTAATTTTTTTTATTAACATTAATTGAGAAATAATATTAATCTATGATCCGATTGATGATGGACGAAAAACAATCTTAACTGATATCAATTAAAAACTACTTTAATTTAGATCTTTTGATTGAGCTAACAATATCTTCGCCAAAATTGAACGGAGGAGAGAATGTAAAAAAAAGAAACATAAATTTAAAAGACGAGAGAATATGAAAAATTTCACAATCTTATATTTTAATAAAATTTTAAATAGTCAATTTACATTATAAATTCTTATTGTCTATTTTCTTTCAAAATTTTATATCCAAACAACTTTCTTTATCATAAATATTTTAAATTCTATAGTCTAAATTATCCGCTAGAAGTTACTCATGTAAAAACACTATCAGATTTTGGAACACTATCATCTTATGAATCTCTCTAACACCACAAAAAGACTATAAACATGTTGCAAGGTTACTTTTATAAGAACTTCAAAACAAAAGAGTGAAAATTTTTTTTGACTCTGTAAGAACTTTGTCATCTATTTATTCAAATTTTTATTTTAATTATATAAATCAATTTTAAATTTAACAATTTTTTCTTCTTATTTTGGTAAAAACTCGTCCAAAGAATTTCTATTATGTCAAAATACGTTAATATAGTTCCTCCACGGACACGAGGCCCAATATATTCATAGAAATTTGGGTGGGAATGAAACTCCACGTAAGGCCATTAGACTCTTTTTTATTTTAGGCTTTAAAAAACACTAGTTATTGATAATTTTTTTAAAGAATAAATACGAAAAGGAAATTAGTAATTATAATTCGTCGATTGATGATATTAAAAATGTAGTTTTTTTTATTAAAACATTGGTTCCTCGTCTTAATAAGATTCCCTTTCTTAAGGATAATTACAATATTTATCCGATTAGTTTATCCTTTGATCTTATTGATTAATGAAAATGATAAATCAATTAACATGGAAATTATATTAAATGGGTTCGTTTTATTATTGATTAAGAAAATGTTAGTGGAAAGAGAGATCTCTCTAAGAGATGCCAATCAATTATGCAACATAATAAAAATTATGTTTCTATCTTAATTTCCTCAAAAAAAATTAAACTTCGATTATGTTAAAATTCAAAGAGAGGATGAAACGTCATAATTTTATCTCAGGTTGTAATGTTATTTCCTTGAATTATGTTCTCGACTTCGGTACATAAATAAAAGCCATAATAAGAGGTATTGCAAGTCTTTATTATACATTATTGTTTATCAAGTTTTGTAATGTAAATATGTTTTTATGTGTTTATCATAAAAAAAAAATAATTAACAAGAGTTACATTTTCTTATTAAGTGAAATATTGAGAAAGTTATTTTGCTGTACATATTTTCTACTAAGTAATAGTATTTTTCTACTTATTTGTATTAAATAAATTTTATAGTAGAGACAATTAATCTATAGTGGTATCATAACTTATAAATATGACTTATAGATATTATAGTTATTATATTTATCATTATTATTATTAATGTTAATATTAATAATATTATTAATATTATTGTTTTGATTATTATTTCTAATATTGTTAGTTATAATATTATTAAAATTATTATTATTATTATCAATATTATATCTTTTTGAAATTATTAATATTGTTTCTAATATTTTTAAAGTTTTTAATATTATTAATATTTATATTACAGAATATTATTGATAACATTATCATAATCATAAGTATAATCATAATAAGAATAATAATGAGCATAAAATTATGATATAGATTGTCTTGCGCAATGGTCAAAGACTTCATTCTACACTCAATGATCTGGTCAAAGGCTTCATTCTACACTCAATGATCTAATCAATGAGTAACCTCTTACTGTAAATCTAGTTGTTTTTATAATATATATAAGTATGACATTAGTACTAAGTGTTGTTAATTGATATATGACTAATATAAAAAAAAACTAATTGAGAGGCTTCATTCTACACTCAATGATCTAATCAATGAGTAACCTCTTACTGTAAATCTAATTGTTTTTATAATATATATAAGTATGACATTAGTACTAAGTGTTGTTAATTGATATATGACTAATATAAAAAAAAAACTAATAGAGAAACTCAGAAGTAAATTCTTAAATATTTGAAGTAATTGGTACGAGGAGCTAATGAAATTATCAATCAAGTTATATAATTAAATAAATATTTAACATGTTTTTTTATAAATATTTTCTTTACATTTTCTCGTACATGTTTTTCTTTAATCAATATGAATAATTTGATAATCTTCTTCATGTTGATAATTTCCAAGCCATATACACCAAAGCTGCTTTTGAAAATTTGACTGAATCTGGATACCAATTTGAAGTTTCTCATAATGTTCTTTGTAAACAGTACATTATTCTTATAAGCCTCATCCAAAATAATATCTTCACATCCTTATTTTTCCAATTTGAACTTTGAATACATGTTTCTTTGTTACTTTCGTCATTAATTCTTTCAATCCCTTTCCTATTATTGTTACTTCTTGTTTCAAACTTTTCTTTACATTAAATTTCTTATCAGCACTTCCATTCACAAAATTTAAACTTTTTTTTTTTTCATATAAAACAAAAGGTTCCAATTTACACAACAGCATATATTTTCTTTTAGTCCACTTTAAAAGTTAAAACGCCTCTAGTATCATCCTATACCTCATTCTACCAAAATACTTTGTAAACAACTTCTCACCTACTTTCAATTTCTTCAATAACTTGATTCAATGACTATCTTTTCGTTCAAAAAGAAACCATTCACTTATAGATCCCATCTTCTAGCATGTTTACACAACCTAGGATGATAAACAAACACACCATTTGTAATGTCTTTGTATGTAATGATAATAATATATGACGTAATTTAGAATTAATTTACGAAAAGAATACGATACAATAAGTGAAAAGATATCTAATCAAACTTTCTGAACGATCAACTTCAACTTCCTTACCTTAGTTATGTTGCCAATAATGGTAAATAAGGTGGCTGTGTACAAAATGCTCCCATCTTATCTTGTGCTCCATACTTTGAGGTTTTCTACCAAAAAAACAAAAATCATGATTACCATCTCATGCATCTCTCTAGAACCAACCGTGAAATTATGAATCCCAATTAAGGGCAACCAACTAAATTCCTTCATGGACAACATTATGTGCCCTATTGTCCAAATAAATTATTATCTCTTTGGTAGAGATAACAATCCTTACTTTAGGATTTTATATAAATCTAATTATTAATATATTGTGAATAATAAATATATTAGTAACTTATATACCAAAGTTATATCAAAATTACATGTCTCTATTATTGATTTTTTTATCAGACTGTTGTTGATTATAAGAGAAAACGTTGAACAAAAACATTATAATAATTTAATAAATATTTTTTTGCATATAAAAGCTTCAAAGATAATAATTTTGTATACCTAAAATCTTCAAAGATATTTGTATACCTAAAAATATTCAAATTTATAGTTTAGGTGTTATTATAATGTTATTTATTTAGTTATAATAATAATAATAATTAATTGATTAATTTATATTTCTAATAATTATATTAAATTAAATTCAAAAAATATATTTTGAGCTTTGTTGTTATTTATGGAAAACTATAATGTAAAAATATTTATAAATGGTGCGAGGTAAATTCAACAATAGAGATGAACAAAGGTCATATCATGAAATCGAATTCGATCCTGATTCTACGAATTAGAATAAAACTTAAACTCAACTCTCTTAAATCAAAGTAAATTTATCTTTCTTTTTGTTGAAGTTGAATAAAAATCATACAAATTTATTTATGTCTAGATTTAGTTAACATGCTTAATCCCTTCCAATAAGTGGGTTACTTGTGGAATAATTCTTACTAATTAAACCCTAACATTCACATGCATAGTTGTTAAGGCGGGTTTACCATAATGAAAATTAACCATTTTTGCTTATACTTTTATCTGTTGAATACCAGAGAGATGGAGTTTCAGGGAGGTCTAGCATTTCATCATGGCATGAATGACAAAAGCTAAGAAAACTTTTAGCCACAATAAGTTAATGCTAAGTTTCAAAATGAAATGTCTTCTACTCCAAAACCATCTACACCCATCTTCTTAAGCATTTTACGACAACTAAAGCTGTTTTGTGATAACAATGCTAACAAATAGACCCTTGCAAGAAGGAAACCCTAGATCACACGTTTGAGGTACATGCTTGGCTCAAAACCCCACATTCCTCGTTGTGACAAGTGTGTGTTGGGTTGCATACTTCACAATCATCACCACATGCAACTTGATTTTACTAAAGTGTCACTGTGATTATTATTTAAAGGAAAACTTAATTAAATTTTAGGTCCTGATAAATTTGAATATATTAAATTGAGTCTTTATTAATTTTTTTATTTATTAAAATATTTATATTTTTCAATTAAGTCTCAATCATTTAATTTTTTCGTCTTTGGGTAAGGTGATTATTATCTTGTTATGTTATTTTGCATGTCTCTATATTAATAAATGTGAATTTTTGTTATTAATGTAAAATGATAATTAACTTTAATACTTTTTAGTAAAAACATATTGGATATTGTGGTTGTCATATTTTATAATTATTTTCATCTCATTATCTAACTGATGATAATTGATGTAGATGTCTGACAACAGTCTCTTGTTATCTAACATATTTTTAATGAAAATAATTAAAAGCAATAGCATTTTATTTTAATTACAAAAACTCACATCTTTTAATACGCAAGGTTATGAGTAAAATAATGATTACGTCATACAATTAACTAAAAAAATTAATAACAGAAATTCAATTAAAAATACATAAAAATTTTGAATACTCAGTAAATTAAACAAATTTAGTAAAATTTTAATTGAAAATACTCAATGAGTAACTTGAAACATATTTAAACTTTAAAATGTAATTTTTCGTTAATCACACAATGAATCAAATATTAACTCTAATTAATGTCATGATCGAGTACTTGTATCCAGTGCCAATGGTGTAAAATGTTATCTACTTCAGAATTAAAAGGATAATAATGCATAAAAGATTCAAGCACAAGCAACCATGTTAATAATTTAAAACACAAAATGATTACTAGGAGAAAATATACTGGAATATTAAGCATTTCAATCAGAGTACTCATTATTTTTCTTTTAATACGCAATGTGTGGGGTGTGGGATATGCATGCATTATTTTCAACATGGGGAAGCCTCTCATGAATGATTAATTACTAGGTTTCGTGATTATTGGGAATTTTCCAAAATACGGAGATATATACACGATAAAATTTCGTTAAAACTATTGAAGGAGCTAAAGGAAGGGAAGAACTGTTCTTAAATGTCGTAGAAATTAAAAAAAAATAATATTTCAGGAGAAAATTAGTATTTTTTTTAAAAAATATATAAAAGCTATTTCCGTATAACTTCAATTTAAGACTTTTTTTTATAGTAATATAACCATTTTCAGCTAGAATCCAAAGCACTTATTTATCAAATTATAAAGTTTTCATATACATGCTTAAAATTAAATATGAGTCTGAGATGTCTTCATTTTAGTTTTTTACAATTTTATAGGCGTTACACACATATATATATATATATATATATTAACAGGAAAATATTCAAGTCCTTAATTAGTGTGATGATAGCAATTATAGAAAGGGAAAAAATAAACTTTGAAATTAGTGTTGTCTCGAGATCTGCTAAAATTAAATAGTCAAACAAATTGAAATATATAATTGCTTAAGACTTTGATTATTTTAAACTGAGTTTGGTTAGCAAGGTGTTAAACTATTTTAGAACCTTTTTCTCAATAGGAAAATCCAAATTCAACGTCTCATTATATAAAGAGAAATTACCATTTGTTATAACTATATACTAACAAACATCTACATGTATGACCACCTTGCTATAACTATATATATAATCTAATAAACATCTACATATTATACGAAGTTGTTGCAATATTAATTTGAAACTTTTTTTACATATTAATTTGATGCTATAAAAAATTCCTAAATTAACAAGAAGTTAAAATATGAAAGACTGAGAAAAATATAAACGGATTTACATGAAATAATTGGATACTCGATAAAGCATAATAAATTATTTCTTAACGAATATTAAATTATAAAATTATAACCTGTATATAATAATAAGGATTGCATTTAATGTATATGCTATATAATATCAAAAAAGGATTCCATCTATGGAAGTGTTTGAGGAGGGCCACCTCAGCTTCAAATTCAAATATCTATGGCAAGAAATGCTCATATTTAGTAATTGCTTAACAAAGTATATATATATATATATATATTTACGAAGAACACAATAAATGTAGCATTAGATCGGATACAAGCATTAATAATTGCAAGTGTATAAGTATATTTACGAATATTTATACTTTTAGGGAAAAAAACCTAAACATAATATATTAATGAGAAACTAAGTGCAAATCAGTCTATTTTTTTTCGTTTTTTATCAACTAAGTGCAAATTTTTTTTTACGAAAATAGGTAAGTTGTGTTAAGAAGTCACGACTTCTTCATTTGAAGTCAATGTCTTTAATGTAAAAAAACAAATAAAAATCATATCATGTTAATAAGACTTTAATATTAAAAAATAAACTGAAATTATGACACAATTTTAGTATAAATTTTTTTTTTTAATAAAGTCACGTTACGTTGACATAACTTTAATTTATTCTTTTATATTGAAGTTGTGTGAACGTAACACGATTTCATTTCAATGTTTTTTAATTTTGTATTTGTCTGGGTGACGGTGACGTAGGACGACTTCTGAAGTTGTGTCTTCGTTACCGGACTTATCCTTTTTCATAGGAAAAAAAAAACTTGCACCTACTTATAAAAACGAAAAAAGATTTACACCTCTTTAGTGCTGGTTGCCGAAAATTTTGATGCAAGTATGCAGCAAAAGTCAAAGGTTCCAGACTCATGCTTTCGTCTGAATCTGGTATATATCCTTCCATAGAGTTATAACCATATATATGTAACATATATAGCCATATATATGTAACATCAACATCTTTTTTTTTTTTTTTCCTTAATATTTTCTTAATTTCTTTGTCTATAAATACACAACTTCCCTCAACCCATTCTCATCAAACAACAGTCCCAAAACTTTCAAAGAGCAATATATCTATTTTCTGAGATAATACACCAAGGGAAAAGCAAACTATAATGGCCCCCCTCAAACACCTCTTCCTCTCCTTCCCCATTCTCATAATTTCTTTTGTTTTTTGCTATGGCAACTTGCAAGAGGACCCACTTACCAGTATATATGTTCATCATTCCACTGATAATGGTGGAACTTTATTCAAGAACTTGAACAAGCAAAGCACAAATGTTTTGAGCTTAAACAGGTTGGAGAAGCGTAGCTCCCTTAGAAAGGTTATTGTCAATGATTATGGAGCTGAGGGGAATGGTGATAATGATGATTCAGAGGTACTTGACTACTCACTTGGTCCAAAACAAAGTTTTTCTTCTTTTCTTTTAGCTTGCACTGTGTCTATTAGTTTGGCTTTTCATAATTGGAAAAATGACGTTATAATTTTTCTAATTGGTTATGTGGGGTATTTCAGGCTTTCAAGAAGGCTTGGGATGTGGTATGTTCTTCTGGGGAAGCAATTCTTGTGGTGCCTGAGGAGAATTATCTGCTCAAACCAATCAGATTCTCTGGCCCTTGCAAACCTAACATTGAAGTCCAGGTTACTTACACTGAAAATTACGCTAGTCATTAATTATTCCTCCTTTTTTATGCTTCATCTTTAATGCAAAAAAAAATGATTTGTTAATCAATATCTATCTATATCAGTGAATTCTGCTAACAACCATGAACTATTGATGTAAATTTTCAGATTTCTGGAACCCTTCATGCATCAGATGATCCATCAGATTACGAGGAAGACAGCAGACACTGGCTTGTGTTTGACAATATTGAGAATCTGTTTGTTTATGGTGGTGGAACCATCGATGGAAACGGCCAAATATGGTGGAAAAACTCATGCAAAAGGAACAAAAAGCGAGTAAGATATTAAGACAAGTCCAATATTATTTTATTCAGATATTATATAACAATAGTATATATTTGCGTCTGTGTTAATATTATATTCAAACTGATTTATATATTTTTCTGCTCTCTTTTGCAGCCATGCAAGGATGCTCCAACGGTACCTGTAGTTTTGTCAAAGATCAAGGAATTTGGATTGAAATTAACACGAAACATATAAATATATACTTTGTTAGCTAAAATAATTTTTTATTATTTTTTTTGTAGGCTCTGACTTTCGATAATTGTGAGGACTTGATAGTGGAGAACCTGAACATAAAAAATGCTCAACAAATCCACGTTTCATTCCAAGACTCCAAAAATGTTAAGGCTTCTGGCCTTAAAGTGATTGCACCAGAGGATAGCCCCAACACCGATGGGATTCATGTCACAAATACGCAAAACATCCAAATCTCAGATTCTGTCATAGGAACTGGTATCTCATAAAAACATCCAGATACTACTATTTGATTTGAGAAAATGTTTTTTTTTTTTTCATATAAGAAAAACGTTATCGTATTTTTTATAATTTTTCTTAAATATATATAAAGTAAGAAATAAAATAAACATTTTTCTTATAAAAAAAACGGCAAATGTTTATTATTCTGAAACCAAAAGGTGGTAAAACATTAAACACTTATAAAAGTCTAACCAGAATAGACCATTTCACACTGAATGTTGAGTGTAAAATTTTGTATCTATCCTTTTTATAGATATAAATATTACAAGTATAAATAAGGCCTCCATCAACTTAATAGATGCAAAGCTTTCTCATAAATTAATGTTTCAGAGTATCTATAATTAAGTATTATCTTGGTTTCAGGTGATGATTGTATATCTATTGTACATGGATCTAAAAACGTAGAAGCTACAAAGATTACATGTGGACCGGGCCATGGTATCAGGTAATTAGCATCACATCAGTAACTAAAAACTTTCCATATGTTATTTTGTATTGATTATTGTATGCAAATTTTACTTGCTATGGTGTTGTTTCAGTATTGGAAGCTTAGGGGCCGGAAAATCCAAGGAAATTGTTTCAGGAATAGTAGTAAATGGAGCCAAGATTTTTGGAACCAAAAATGGAGTTAGAATCAAGACATGGCAGGTAAATAATTTGAACATTAATTTTGAATTTGTATATGTGCTAAAGAAGAAATTCAAAATCTTTTGGGTCTACCCTATATGTAGGGAGGTTCAGGAAGTGCTAGTGACATCCAATTTCAGAACATTGAGATGGACAACGTGACCAACCCCATAATAATAAATCAGAATTACTGTGACAAGAAAAAAAAGCCATGCAAAAAACGGGTAAACATAAACAACACTTTTGCTGTTATTGGAACAAATTAACATATATCACTATTCACCAATGATTATATATATGTATTATCTAGGTCTTGCAGAAATCCGCTATAGAAATCAAGAATGTGTTGTACAAGAACATAACTGGTACAAGTGCTTCTGATATAGCTGTGAAGTTTGACTGCAGTGAGAAATTTCCGTGCCAAGAGATAACATTACAGAACATAAACCTTGAATGTGAAGGAGGAGATGATGCTAAGGCTTGGTGTAACAATGTTGAATTATCTTACCTAGGACACGTTAAGCCTCGTTGCAATTCAGAAAAGATAAAGGCCTCTTCCATTTTTACCTCCATATGGAAATACTTTTCATGGAATATATGAATCATACAACACGTACCATGTATATATATTAATTGATTTGTAGCGAATAAGGTGATTCTTTGAACAATGATTGTGATAAGTACAGATATTGCTATTATTTGACATATCACATGTTTATGCAATAAAATTCAATTATTAATTTGATGAAGTAGCTTCCATAATTATGTGCGAGTGTCTGTATCTTATATAAATTTGTAGGAAACTAACACATTTACCTTATAAAAAATTCTGGAATGTGCAAGTCGAATAATTAATGATTATAATGTTAGCAAATCTCCACATCAATTAAGATCTTTGTTTTATTTTTTATATATACATTTTTCCTCGTATTATTATCACAGATGTAATCATTTTTTTGCTATTAATTTAATTTATTATCAAATATTTTGCAAATTATTTATTAAGTTATTTTTACATTATTTTTAAAACTGTAAAAACTCTATGTACATGTAGAATTCTGTAAATTGAACACATTCAATTAGTGAATTTATTTTTCTCTTCATTATACAACATTAAATAGGGTTCAAAAACCAGAAGAGTGAGTAGATTTCTCGTGACACATGTTTGAATATCTCATAAGACTTTGTTCTCATCCTTTAAAAATGTTTTTCCCAATAAAAAAAATCCGCATAATTAACTCATCAATATTCTATCTTTATACATCAATGTCAAGAAAGATTAATTTGCGTCTTTTACACACTACATGGACGTGTAGGAGGAAATCATGGGGTGCAGGAAGAAATACCCCCTCTTATTGTGGGGAGCCATCTGGCCCATTGTCTTGTTCAGTTTGACAAAATCAAACCCAAATTGCTTTTAACCTCATCGCTACTATAAATATCAGATTTCAGAGAAATAATTATTTTCTCATTTTTTTATTCTTTATTCTCTATGCATTCCTTACAGATTATTTCTATCTATTAGTTAACCTTTATCGTAAAATTTTTACATAACATTAAATTTATTCATGTAACCTTTTGAGAGAAGTTTGAAGAGGCTTAAATGAGAATAGTTGTTTTATGATTTTGGAGAAATTTGTGAAAAAAAAAAAGAACGGGATTATTTTAATTGAATCAATAATTTGAAATTTAATTTTTGAATATACAGTTGTTAAGTATTTGGAAAGAATAATGTATCACTCACACTAATTCTAGATAACTCGAATATGGTTCTCTTATGAATAGCACATGTATTTTTTTTAAAAAAAAAAAAACTCTTTATATTTTGTTTCTTAGTGTTAATAGTTTGTATAGAAAATAGGAAAAAAAATCTACCCTAATATTTGAAAATAAAAATAAAAATTACGTTTTTATAATTAAAAGAATATAAGAAAAAAATTTTAAATCAAAGGAGTGAAAGACCGAAAGTTTCAACCGATCTAATAAATCATTTACTCTCGAACAACGTGCACATTTTTATTTTATTTTTAGTCATCTTGTGACCAAAATTCTGATTACAAATCGTGATTAGTTTCAAATCCAAATTAAGGACATACTGAATTTTTTCTAATAAAAATTTGATAAAAAGAATTAACCAATGCCTTGAGTTGAGTGCTATAATTTTTGTTTGAGTTTAAAAAAATAAAAGAAATAGTAAACACACGTTGTAAAGTTCAGAAACCACATTACTTTTTTTCTTTCGGTTTAAGGATTAAAGTGCATGTCTTGCTTTTCCCACCTCTTTAATTATTACAAAGACGAGTTATATGCTAATAATTTAATATTGACTCTATATTATTATTGCCGATAAAAAAAATCTATGTTCTAATAGTGATATTCGTTGTTATATATATTTTTAATGATGGTATAAAAAATGATATAATACCAATAAATTACGACGGCCTGATTTGTAACTTAATGATGTTACTAATTTAACCATTATCAGAGGTTTATTTGTGGTTATGTAAGGTGTGAAGGGTGGAATGAGTTGTGTGCACTTAAAGTGTATTCGAATCATGGAAGTTACTTCAAAAGCTTCTTACTTTTAATCATCTAACTTATAGTTCTCAGAATAAATTGCAAAACTGTTCCTTTTAATTAGTTGGTGTAGCAACGGTAAGATTCCAATGGGGAATGAAAGAAAGGTTGGAAACTCTGTTTGGCTTTTTAATGGCATGGTGCAACGGCATGGAGAAACTTTTGCTTTGTACTATTCAATACCAACTTCTTGCCATGATTCTGGTGCCATCTTTAAACACACATTTCGGATTCTATGCCAAAAGTAAAGTCTAAAGGGCCAAAGTTGTAATCACCAGAAGATTTCTCAGACACAGATTAAACCTTCTCATCATAACTGCCTCCACTAACTTTCTGATAAACTATAGTCTCATGTTTAAAAAAATAAATCTCTTGTAATGCTGAAAAACAATAGTGCCCTTTTTTAGAACAATCACTACAACCATGACTTGAATGACATGAACAATGGAATTCCACAAAGACAAATTTTCAGATTTACTTTATTTTACTCTTCTCTTTTCTGTGAATCTCCAAGTAGCACTAGCATGAGACATAGCAAATGTTGGAACTTGTTTTTGTTTGAAGAAACTGAAATATGATGTTTTACTGGGACAATAAGAAGAAATGAATGACCAACCAAATGAAACCAAAACAGAAAGTCCAATAGCACAACTAGGTGAATCTAACATGAATATAAGTTCTGCAACTGACACAATACTACTCTATACATCAGTTAAAGCTATGTAACTTTTCCCCAACATGCCAAAGCAAAAGCATTTATCAACTTCTGTACTGACCTACAATGTTTGTGTTAGAATAGAATGCATCTGATAAGAGCCTTTCTGATTCATTTACTTGCATCCCCTGCTGGTGCTGGTGCTGGCTTTGGTTCTTCTGGTGGAGGTGGGAGCCCTCCATCAATGCAACTTCTACACTTCTTTTCAACCCAACCTTCTATGTCGTTCTCCCCATTTCCCCCAAAGTGCCTTCCACCACACAGTCTAGCAATCATTCCTGCAATCACACCCACTATTGTGATCACTGCTATGACCACCACCAGTGTTTCAATTGATCTATGAGAATAACGGCTTGGTTCCACCACTTTGGGTGGTGTCTCAACAAAGGGCTGCATTTCACTCCCCATGTTCAAATGATTCTGCTCAACTCCAACACAAAATGAACTCTTGATTGGCCTAGTTCAAAAGGGTGAGCCTATAATGGCCTATATTTATTGCAAGCTAAGAAATATGAGAAAAATGGGGAAATGAGACAGCACAAAGTTGGATTCTGGTTTCTGAATATCAAGCATAGAGTACACAGTAATAGTGTCAAAGTGAGTGGGGTATCATTAACTACTACTGATAAGTGAGAAAATGTTGTAGCTATAAAATAGGATTCCAATGCTTATGAATACATGTCATGTTTTTTTTTTGTCTTTGGTCCTTTCATGTTATTATGTTGCATTTCTTTTTTGTTGGTCTGCTTTATTTGACTGATTTTCCTGGTAAAATAAAAGAAGGTGTGACTTTTGAGGTGCAAAACATAGATGAAGGCCAAAAGCTTCTGACTCCACATTAACTCATTAATAATATATGGTTTGAAATGGGACTCATAGCTTGTCAGAGATTCAATGGTTGCAATTTGCAACCTCACCCTCAAATTATTTGATTTCTCTTCCCTAGTTTGTCCTTTGTGATGTCACATGTTAATGTTCAATCTCTTAAGTCTGTGACCCCCCAAAGAACATGGTGATTTTGTTTGTTTTTCCTCTTGAAATTTTCCCTGACTACTTGCCTTGTCTCTTATATGTCTTTAGCAATTTGAGAGTTATGAGCTCTGCATTCCCCTCTGTGCCTCAAATTGGGTGGTTTGTCAAGTTGTAGAAACATTAATGAGTACGATCACCTGAGCATTGAAGACGAGGGGCATCCTTCAATGTGACTCATCAGACACATCTGCCACCTCTGGAGCTTAGACCATGGACCATCGTAAATTGCTTCAATGAGATATATTGGCCTAGTATCAAGATAAGGAAGCACAAATTTTTCTTCCAAAAAAAAAAGAAACTCTAATTTTGCTTTCTGTAATTTCCATTTTCATTTTTTGTATTTTTGGGTAAATTCAGTTACGTTCTTCTAGGGGTTTGGTAGATGACACTTGTAGTTTAGGTGTCACTGTTAGGTGCATGTTGATTCAGTGGTGCAAATTAAAAATTATGACCCATATGACTACTATTACCTCTAAAATCATCTATGAAGCTTATTTAGTGGTATTTTTAAAAAATTTTAACTGAAGCAGCCGTTATCATATCCCGGTTTTTATACTAAGGTTTAGGGAATGTTTATATGAAGGATGGTTGTTTCTTAATCTTGCTTCAAATTTTGTTGTCAGCCATTCATACTAATCCTCATTCGATGCACTGCTCCTTATTTCTTATAATTTACTTTTTTTGAAGATTGGTGAGCATTTGATTTGTCTTTTTAACCATATGGGTTTGAATTATATTTTGATTACATTTTGTTTTTTTGTAAGTGAATTATTTGAAACATTCCTATAAGGTCGAAAGGTGCTTGAGTGTCGATAAATTATATTACTTTATTTTTTGGAAGTTCGTATATTAAGCTTTATGTTGTCAAAATTTCAGAAAAAATTATAATTTCAAAATTGTGAATCTCAAAATAGTTGTTTAATTTTATAAATTTGAAAGAGTTTACTTAGTTAAAATAAAAATGGTGTGTATTAGATTGATTGTTAAATGTATGTATTTAGTTTGTTTTATTTAACATTAAAATTTATATTTATGTATTGATGGTAAGATTATGATATTATATGTTTCTTAAATTTATTTTATATTACAATTGAGTCATTCTTAACTTTTAATTGGAGATTTAATGTAAATATTATGTATTATCTTTAATTTAAAAAATTATTATAATTTCTTTTACAAAAATCAGAGGAGAGAGTTCTAATAATTATTTTATTAAACTTTGAATTGTTTGATTGGACAAGTTAATAAATAAAATCATTTTATACATATATGATTTTGACTAATGTAAATCAAAACTTGTATTTTTTTAAATGAATGACAATTTTAGTTAAAAAAAAAATCTTAATTCTTGAGCACAATTTTAACTTAATACTACCATAACTTATTCATATTACTAATTTTAGAACTTTAATAAATCTTTAGCAAAATTACATGACTTAAAAAAAACTCATTTTAGTTTAGACAGTTACTTCTTGCGCTTAACAAATTCTTAAAATATTAATAATGTCCTTGTTATTTTATATATTAAATAATTTTTTTTCTTCTCATATTTATATAAACATATCTCATATTTTGTTTTTTTAATAATAATAAAAATAATGTTGGATGTTGTTAAGATATTTATAATAATAAAAATAATATTGGATGTTGTTAAGATATTTATAGTTTAATATGATTAATTTTAAAAAATCAATTTAACACATTATTTCCAAATATTTAGTTTTTTGATAACTAAATTAATGTTACTTAAAAAAATATAGATATCTTTTAATATTTATTAGATTTTTTTTATTTATCAAGAAAGTTTGTTAAAGAAATTAACAATTTTCTACTTGATTCCAGTTATTCGTGTAAGTGAATATGAAAGAGAAAAAAATATTTAATAAATAAATTTTAAAATAAAAATAATAAAAAGAGTATGACAAATTAAACATTTATTAAATACACAGGAAACAATATAGTACAGGAAACCACTGTCTTTACTTTATTTGTTATGTACATTAGAGAAATTTATTCACTTTATTGTAATCGCTCTTTCTAGTCCTAACATGATTACGTAGTTTCTTTCTTTATATTTTTTTAATATCTCTTTGGGTACAATAAAATGTTAGAAAAAAAAAACACGTTCATAACACTTCCCTAGTACGAATACAAAGTTAATAAAGAAACCCCTTAAAATATATGTTTAAAACAAATTAAGCGTATTTTGAAAATAAAATCTTAACCATTAAGTATTTAGATTAATTGACATAGGGTTATTCAAGAGAGGATACTAGTGCTTTGAGGGGAAAAGATCAAAATTTAACAAACACTCTTCTCAAAGATTATTTTAAAAAATATTTGTTTAGATAAATTTTAATTATAAGAAACAGTTGTTTACCACCTAAATTACTCAAAAGTTCACATTGGCGTGACGGAAAGGGCAAACCAAAAACCAATTAATGTATTATATTATTATAGGAGTTAATCAAGAAATTAACAGTTAATATTATTGTTAATTATATTTTATTATTAGATTAGTGAGTTTGAAGGAGACTATTCCCTCCTTTTTCCTGGATTTCTGGTTAGTTTTGCCTTCTCTTTCGTTCCACGCTATATCCTCGCAATTCAGCAGAAAAATATCTCTCTCAGAATTTGTATTCGATTTTCAGTTTCTGAAGGGAAAGAGAGAGAGGGAGAGAATTCGTTTTCTCTCCTCTGCGTTGGTTCAGATGGGGACTCCGGAATTCCCAAATCTCGGCAAGCATTGTTCCGTTTCCGATTGCAGGCAGCTTGATTTCTTGCCCTTCACATGCGATTGCTGTAATCAGGTTCATCGATTCTCAATCTCTCTCTCTATATATATTAATTCATATGTTTGGACTCTACCTATTTCATTATTGCTTTGATAGTTACATGATTGCATTTATTGATTTATATTTCTGTGATCTTATCTGTCAAAGGTCATTAAATTCGCATCCGAAGTCAAATTTGCCACCAATGGTTGCAGTGAAAGTGGAATGTTTATCTTTTTAAGTATAATTTCAGTTTCAAATCTTGCACATGAATAAAAGAAAGAACCATAATTAGAAGATCTAGTAACGGTGTTTCTAATGCTGGATGGATTCTCTATTGAAATTTATCATATCATTGATAAAGTTGATTTTGTTTTGTATTGGGTCTCAATCAATAAATTAAAATACAGAAACTGTCTCAATTGTGGATTTCTATTCTTCTATTTACAATTAACTTGACGACTGCTTAATTAAACTTTCACTTCTTCTGTTCACTTATCAAATTTTGTCAATTTCTCTATTTTTTGTGTACTGTGTTGTTGAGTAAACGCATTGATTAGGAGATTGAAAAAAAAAATGCAATAAAACTTTTATCAATTTATGAACTCTTTGATTGAGCTAACCATATATGCGCAATCTCTTGCAGATATATTGTTTGGAACACCGAGGTTATGTTGAACACAAGTGCACAAAGCCCAACAAAAAAGATGTCACAGTTGTCATATGTCCTCTTTGTGCCAAAGGAGTTCGCCTCATTCCTGATCAAGATCCCAACATAACTTGGGAGCATCATGTTAACATTGATTGTGATCCATCAAATTACGAAAAAGTGACAAAGAAGAGAAAATGCCCTGCTCCTGGATGCAAAGAGGTACTGGTATTCTCCAACACAATCAAGTGCAGGGATTGCTTGGAAGACCATTGTTTGAAGCACCGGTTTGGCACTGATCACAAATGTTCCGGTCCCAAAAAGTTGGAGACAAGCTTTTCATTCATGGGGTTTTTTACTACGAGTAAAAAAGAGGAGCCAAAGCCCAATTTAACTTCGACAGCATCATCTAACTGGACTTCAAGCTTTCTCAACGTGGCTTCTAATATTCGTGCCTCAGCTGAAGCAAGCATGTCAAAATTGAGCAATGAAATTAACCAAGTTTGGCAGACAGCTAGAGATGGTGTGGGACAGAGCAGTGGCAGTGGAAATAGAAATGATCATCAAGGGGAGCATTGCCCTCAATGTGGTGTGAAGTTTTCATCTGCGACTTCTTTGGTGGATCATGTGCAGAAAGTTCATGAAAGCAATGGGGACAGATTAGGGGTTAAGATTGATGCATGCCCCAAGTGTAGTAGAGGGTTTGTAGATCCAGTGTCCCTTGTGGAGCATGTTGAGAGGGATCATGGTGGTTGTGGAGCATAGGAAATTCAATTTTTTTAAGAATGTGAATACTTATTTGAAGATGAGGCTAGATTTGTACGCAATGGTCGTGTAATTATGTCATTGTTTAATGGCTAGATCACTATGTCATTTCTTCAAACATTCTTTGTTCATGTTTAGAATCAATCCAATGGCTTCATTTGAGCCTGTTTCCTGATCACGTATTCTGCTAAATTTACAACCTGCCACTAATTTGCGAGCTTAATTCAAATTAAAATATTTTTAGATATATAAATTCTGATATATTACAGATTGAAATCTAGTATGATTTTCATAAGAGAATATGAAATCTAGTTTTCTAATTTTTCCTATCTGAAAAGTTATTGTTGTGAACTTTATGTATCAATAATTGCTTACTACACGATACAATTGTTCTATACACTTAACAAAATTTTTAACCTATCAATAATATCTTTATCATTTTTATTTTTAAATTTATTTATTAAATAATTTATTTTCTCTCTCCTTAATTGACTCATGAAACTACCAAATTAAAAAAGAAATTAAGGTTTATTTTTTTTCTCTCATATTTTAAATTAAGAAAGTAAGATTTTTGTTGAATTTTCTCAAAAAAGTTAACGTTTTTTTCTTCCTTCATATATATATATATATATATAATCTCCTTAATTTTAAATTAATAAAGTATGATTTTTTTTTCTTTCCTGTTTTTTCTCTCTAATTTCAACATTATTTGTTGTTACATTATTTGTTATTTGTTGTATATTTTCCGTTACATTAGGAAGAAACTAAAATTAAGTTGTTACAAGAAAAAAAATCACAATATGTTATAAAAAAAAGTGTAGAAAATTAAGTTGTTTCATATAGCAAATAATGCTACAGGAAAATTACAAAAATCACAGGACATTTTTATTATAAAAGAAAAAATAAATAAAAAATGAGAAATAATAATTTATAAATGTCAAGGATAATTTTAGTATTTTAGAAAACTATAAGTATAGATCATACTGCAGAAAGTTATTTTTTTTAATAATAATAAAAATAATATTGACAATTGTTTTCTATACTAAATGTAAATAATTGTTTTCTCAATACAAACTTTTTGTTTTTTAATTAATTATACGTTAACGGTGTTACATATTTTAAAGTATTGTATTAATAAATAAAATAATAAAGATCTTAAATTTTAATTATGGTTATACCAAAAATTATTTTTTTCAATTTTAAATAGAACTAGAAGACATATTGAAAATATAACTTTTGCATTTGATAATATGAATAAAATATTAACAAAGAGTGTTGATAAATAATAACAAATTATCTTAATAAATATTAATAAACTATCTTAATAAATAATAAATACAATCTTATAAATATTAAAAAATATTTATATTTTTTTAAGCAACATAGAATTTGTTATCACAAAACTAAATATTTCAAAACAATGTGTTCAATTTAATACAAAATTAAATATTTCAAAACAATGTGTTCAATTTAATTTTTAAGATTAATGGTATTTTCTAAACAATTTAAAATTTATTGCATGAATAACACATTTATAAGTAAAAGAAAAACTGTAAACAATCAAATTTGTTATTAACAACTTTTTTTTCTCGTATTTAATTTTGTATTTCTATTTTATTTATTTATTTTATATAACTTTTTTTTATACTTTGTTTAAATGAGAATACTGTTGCATCTCAAATGGTAAATATCATAACAATAAAATATCTCATTTTAACAAACTAATAAAAAATAAAATAATATGCAATTGATTGAAAAAATAAAATTTGTTTTTTTTATTTGCAACTTAATTTTAGTTTCTTTTTAATATCTATAATTTGATGAAGCTATAACAAATAATACTATGGAAAAAAGTAGAAAGAAACTAGAAGAAAAGAAGTAGAAAGAAATCAAAAGAAAAAACAGAAAGTAAGAATTTTATTTTATTAATTTAAAATTAGAGAAGTCAATTAAACTTGAGAGAGAAAAAAATTATTTAATAAATAAATTTAAAAATAAAATAATAAGGATATTATTAGTATATTAAATATTTACTAATTGCAGATAACAGTTTGTATGGTGCAGGAATCAATTGCCTTCTATCTCTTATCCTGTCTCTTATCCTAATTTTATGAATAATATTTTAACTATTACAACTCTTTTACAGTAACAGAAGTTTTTTTTTTCTCACTAATGAGAGTAGGCTTCACAATATTATTGAATTTATTTAAACATCAAATCATTAAAATATTTGTTGTCATGATATTAATCTCTCTTAACATTTTTTAATGAAAATGATTCCGTCTTTGGTATTTCAACAAACTTCATATTGGTCATTAATGACCTAACACAACTCTTTTCTTTTTCACAAATGAGAGTTCATTTTAGTGTATGAATATATTAGACAATAGATTAAATTATTAATTTCATTCCTCTGTTTAGTTAACTAAATTAATTTGGATTATTCATTATCAAAAGTTTAATTTAGTTTTTTTACTTTTAAAACTGTTGCAATGTTATCATTTTCTTAGCTTAGTTTTGTAATGGAGGTATCTTAAAGGGTGACTATGCCGTTCCTCAGATTGTACGAAAAAAGACAGTATAGCGTGGATTTTAAAATTGAATAGATTAAATTTAACTTTTTAATAATAAAATAATTAAATTAAGCTATAGTTCAAATTAGTATTTCATTCTTGATAATAGAAATATTTTGGCGAAAAGTAAATTAATCTTATATAAGCTGTACAATAGATTGTGTAGCTTTACCAAAAAATATATATATGACGTGTGAGAAACGAAGCTTCCCTTTCTAACTTTCTGCTTCGATGTGCATGTACGATTTCGGATCTACTTTAGCAGTTGTACGATGGAGCATGAAAAAAAAAAACATTCTTGGTGAGACACTTTGTGTAGTTGTTGTTGTATGGAAAAATCACAAGAACTTATTCCCATATAACATATAACATTGTAGCTTTTCAAGATTTAACAACTTTTTCCAATAAAAATATTTAAATAAAAAAAATCATATTTAGATTAAATGAAGAAATGTCATCCTAATGAAATGAGTGAAGTTTTCATTGTTCTGCATCTCAACTATAAAGATCAAACATATTTTACAAAAATATTTTCAGTGGAATCTCTTTGTTTAGTAGAATTGTTTTTTTTTCTATATCTAAAATTAATATAAGGCATTATTTAAATTGAAGATTTGTCTAAATTGGTAGCTTAAACAAAAATAACTCCAATAAAAAAATTATTTTGTTACACCTGTTTCCTTAACAAATTATTTTTACAAGATGAAGTGACATTCATGGTTTGTATCATATCTCATTATAATAGTTATTACTATCAAGTTGAAAAGAGAGTATATCAATTTATTTTAAAAATAATAAAATCAAATTAAAAAGATTCAAAATAATTAGGCAAAATTTAAAAAAAGAATATCATGGTGGAAGTATTTTATAATTAATATGCTAGACAATTTGAATCTATTACTTTTCGTGTATGGTGACTATATGCTTCATAATAATTTAGATAATTTTCTCTCTACTTTTAATTCAATAAGATATAAGATTTCTTTTTTATATATTCACAGTGTAAGTGGAAGTATTTTATATACTTAATATGCTAGCTGTATCAACTTTTATCTGAATAGTTAACTAAAAAAGTGATCATAATAGAAAATGAATATAGAGTACCAAGTTTGTAATCCCCAATGAAGTTTTACTCTTAATTAATCTCGTGAAGAGGGAGCATATATTTGGGAGATCAAATCAAACTCATAATTTATCGCCACTTAATTAATTGGGATAATAAGATAAGATTATTTAATATATGCTCTGATCGGGGAGGGGAAGAGTCATGAGTTTTTGTTTTCTTTCTAATTTGAAGCAAATAACTTTGTATTATTAATATTTTAATTGAAAAATAGAAAGAGAAGTTAGCATATCATAAATTTTTAATTATATATATATACTATTTTCTAAATCTAAGAAAGCAAACCTTCTCTGTCTAAATTGTCAAAACATGGAAGCAAAATTTTAGTATTTTAGCCAAAACCACTCACAAGACTTAATTAAGTTTTCAAAATAGTTAATAAATATTTCATACAATACAGAAATATTTAAAACTTAACTGAAACTTAAAAATAATAAAAAATTATTTATAAAAAAGAAAAAATGTTTTTAATTATTAAAAATAATTAAAATAAAAAAAATAATGTGTATCATATTCTTCAAGGAATAATAAATTAAGATATTTAAGTCACTCTGAAATCAAAACATAAAAAATAATATTGACATTTTTTAAATATAATAATTTATTTAAAAAATAAAATATATGAGATTTAGATTAAAAATAATGTGAAAAGGTAAAATTTAACAGAAATTAAAAATATAATCAATTAGAATTTAACAAGAAATAAAAATAGTAATTACAAAGTTTTTAAATGGTAATTAATTTCAAAATAAATAATTTATAATTTTGTTATAGTATCCAGGATGGTAAAACGGGTTGGATTTGCGGAGCATGGCTTTCAGTGCACCATCAATCTAGCGTGGTAATAAATTGAAAATAAATTTCTTTGTTTAAATAAATTATTATGATTGAAAATAAACATATCTTGAAAATAAATTAAGATAAAAAGAGAATTGAAAATGATTAGGCATTTCTTTGTTTAAATAGAAGGATAGGCCAGTATTTGTGAAGGGAGGGAATTTGCAAATGCTCATACCTAAATCTTGCTAATTAATCAATCAATAAATGGGATAAATAGAAGATTGTATTGGAAGAGGAAGAGGAGGGAAATGGGTCCCTCACAAACCGTTACATCAACCTGCAATTTTCCTTTCCTCCTCGGTTCCACTTTTCTTTCATTGCAATCAATGTTTCCTGTAAAATTTTAACATCATCATCATTTCATTTCTCATTTTCCCCACTTCAACATTTTTCCATGTTTCAAGGGATTCCCCACCCTCCTCTTTCACACACTGGTACCTTAAATTTTACATTATTTACCTCTAATGTTTTGTGACGTTTTTTCTCATCAAATTCTGATGTTACATTAATTTTCTCATTTCAGGTCCAGATTGATCCATCACCTTCAAAATTTACTACATATGTAGGCTTGTGGTTGATTTTAAGGGATACCCTTTTGAGAGATTTTAGCCTTTCTTTCCCTCATTCATGTTCAAAATCGGATGTTTTGTGGAAGGGAAAGAAGGCAAAATTCTAAACCAAACTTGTTAAATTTTGTAACTTTTTCCATTATTTAATTGGTTTTTGGTTTTAATAATGAAAAAGATGAGAAATAAGGTCTCTGGCGTTATTTCCCGCCAAGTTTTGCCTGCTTGTGGCAATCTTTGTTTCTTCTGCCCTTCTCTGAGGGCAAGGTCAAGACAACCTGTTAAGAGGTATAAGAAGCTCATTGCTGATATTTTTCCTCGTAATCAGGTTTGTTATTTCTATTTTTTTTCTCACTTAACTCACCCTTTTCTCTTTGGTTCCATGTCTCTCTATTCATTACATATTTTTCCTTTCCAACCCATGTATGTTTTCTATTGCATGCTTGGATACATGTCTCGACAGAAACAACAAATAGTTGCTCATAATTGTTGTTGGTGTGAAAATCCTACTAGAGCACATATTGAACATGCAAATAAATACAAACTTAGTTTAATGGTCAATTAAGGTAGTTAAGTAGGCTAGTGAGGTTGAAGGTAAGTAACCATTCCTATTTAAGCAATAATATGTAAAATAATGCAAGCTTTGTGTTTATATTAACTAAAAAAACCATGTTTACATGTTAATTAATGGCCTTAGTTTAATCGACTTATTCATTCCTTTTGTGTTTGTATTTGTCTCCCAAAATACTTACCATATTGATTTTACTTTTGTTTCATTTATGAGTTGATAGGAGGAAGGAGCAAATGATAGGCAAATAGGAAAACTATGTGATTATGCTGCCAGAAATCCTTTACGCATCCCAAAGGTATGTAACCTTCAAACGAAATGTTCATACAAGTTTGAATGTATTTTATTATATACCTTGCATGCATTGATTCTTGTATATGTTCACTCAAGTTATATAATTGACCAGATTATGCAAGCCCTTGAACAAAGGTGTTACAAGGAGTTACGAAACGAGAATCTCCGTTCAGTCAAAATAGTTATGTGCATTTACAAGAAATTTTTGTTTTCTTGTAAAGAGCAAATGTGAGTTCATATTTATATTATCTTTTTACGCTAGATGGATTTATACATGTCCTTAGAATATATTAGAAGTGTTTGGTACTTTATTATATATATATATATATATATATATATATATATATATATGTTATTATCAATTCAAAATGAATTGATAATAACACTTTATCTTTAACAAATTGTTCTTAGAATTCCGAAGTGTCTATTGAGAAAATTTGTACTAGTTTCTAAGAGAGTTTTGTTTTGTATTTTGGTAATCTTTGCTTAACTTTTAAAGAGATTTTAAAGTAAGTTGTGAGCTTTTTTTGTTGTTGACAGGCCATTGTTTGCGAATAGCTTGCTAAGTATTATTCACACGCTACTAGATCAATCACGTCAAGATGAAATGAGAATTATAGGATGTCAAATTTTGTTTGATTTTGTAAATAATCAGGTTGGTTTTTAATGTATCTTCTACAATTTTACAAGTGTTAAGTTCAATAATTTGGAAATTGTAATTCAATTTTATTTCTTGATAACCTTCAGACTTTTGACTAGAGAAACATATAAGTCTATGTATACTTTCATAAATTTTGCAGAGTGATGGAAGTTACCTATTCAACTTAGAAGCTGTTATCCCGAAACTTTGTCAATTAGCCCAAGAAACAGGAGATGATGAAAGGGCAAGGATGAGTCGTTCAACTGGTTTGAAAGCACTTTCAGCAATGGTATTTATTTAATAATTCCACCATCTGACATGTTAAGAACCCTAATATTCTATATAACTATCCAACCATTGTTTTTATTATATTAACTCTTTTATCGAGTAATTTAATTAAATATCTTAATTTAATTTTTTTATCTTTAAAATATCAATGTTGTCTTTTCAAAAGTTAAACTATCTTATAACCTTTAGGAGCACCAACATTGGTCTTGTTATCTTTTTCATTTAGTATTTTTTTCTCTCTAGCATTTTCATCCACCTTTTTATAATGGGGCAGTTGCAATTTTGCTTTATAACTATTGCACATTCCGAATAAGTTCATGTTATCTTTCTATTTTAACTAGAATGATTCAATAGTTGCTTTAACTTTACCTTAGTTCTTAGTTAATAACTAATGTAAATCTAGAATTTTTTTTCGATTTTTTAAAATAACGTTTATGGTCAATTGACATGTTTGCTTTAACTTTTACATTTTTCATCATCATTGAAGTTCCTATATAACCTAGGTCTTATTGTGACTTGAATTTACTGTGATAAGTATATGTTTCTCTTGCGGTTTACATTTGTACTTCTTAGACTCCATGTGAAGATGTTGGAATGGAATTGATTATTAATTTTCTGTCGTATTTCCATTTTTTAAGTAATTTTGTCTCCTTTCTTCAATTTTAATATAATTTATATACATATCCTTTTGAATTAAATAACTATTTTGCTTTATAGGTTCGATTTATGGGTGAAAATTCTCACATGTCAGTTGAATTTGATAATGTAAGTAAATTTTTTACTTTTCAAGCTTGTGAATACTTAGTTTTGTAATATTTGCTAGTGAAGTGATGTCTTTTGCGGATACATGAGCATACTTTAGTAACTATTCTTTCTTTGTCCAAGAATTGAAAATGAAAATGAATTTTTTTTGGGGTATATGCAGATAATTTTGTAAACAGTATAATTTAATGCCTTGTTTAATCTGCATCACGCATGTAATTGTAGTCAAATTACATTTTTTACGAACATATCCTGTAAATCTTTGTAACATTAATTTGCAAAGAAATGTTGGTAATATCCCCTCGTGTCAGCCAACAATTAAATCGAAATTTTTAACACCATTTTCTTATTAAAGAATAGTAAGAAAATTTTATCCCAATAATTTGCATTTGCTAGAATCATGTTATAGAAAGATAAAGGAGAAAGCAAAATCATGTTATAGAAAGATAAAAGGAGAAATTATAGTATAATAGTTGATTTTGTAGAATTGAATTTGACATAAATAATTTTATTTATTAATAATGATATTAGAATGTATGTTTTGATTCTTGCAATAGGAGTGTATTAGAATTTTTAAACATTTTTATCTATTTCATTGTAGATTGTTTGTGTTGTCTTGGAAAATTATGAAGTTCCGAATAACAATTTAGCAAATGTTGATCATGAGGAAGAAAGTGTTGAGAATATGTGGGTCCAAGATGTGATGACTAATGAGGATCAAAGCTCTCCTTTGCTTGATGTAAAAATGAGAAACCCTTCATGGAGAAAAGTTGTTAACGATAAAGGAGAAATGATTGTAGCAATGTAATTATATTATTTTTATCAATAGTAAATATTTGAAATAAATTTATGTAACTTCTATTATTGCCTTAACATTCATAATTCACACAGGGAAGATGACAAGAATCCATCTTTTTGGTCTGGGGTTTGTCTACATAATATGGCCAACTTAACTAAAGAAGGAACCACTATACGTCGTGTAATGGAATCTATATTTCGGTATTTCGATAATGGAAACTTATGGTCTATAGACAATGGTCTTGCCATTTCTGTTTTAAAGGATATACTATTTTTGATGGATGATTCAGGTACACTTGTACTTATTCATAATACACTTCTCTAGTATCATATAATATTTTGTTAATTGTCACTACATTTTTGTTTTCTCTTTCATTTTTTCTTCATCTTGTTGTAGAGAAAAACACACATGTTTTGCTATCAATGTTAATTAAGCATCTGGATCATAAAAATGTCCTTAAAGATCCACATATGCAACTTGACATTGTCGAGGTCACCACTTCACTTTCCCAATATGCAAAGGTCCAACCTTCTGTATCAATAATTGGTGCAGTGAGTGATATGATGAGACATTTACGAAAGTGTATACATTATTCTCTAGATGAGTCAAAGATGACCCCTGATGAAATAACCTGGAATAAGAAATTCAGAAGAGTTGTGGATAAGTGTCTTGTAAAATTGTCAAATAAGGTACACTAGTTTTTCCACAATTTTTGTTCAAGTTTATACTTTTTGAATGATTAATATGTTGTTTTTGTTGTCACTAAAATTTGGTGAAGTTATAATATATCTAGTTATCACACAATATTACATTTATTATAAAGGTAAAAGAAGACTTATAACCTTCTTCTACTTGTGAATAGGTTGGAGAAGCAGACCCAATTCTTGATGTTATGGCTATGATGTTAGAAAACATCTCAATTATCACATCAAACTCTAGAACCACAATCCATGTTGTCAATCGAACTGCTCAAATTGTAGCCTCCTTACCAAATATGTCATATCAAAATAAGGCAAGTAGTGGATGTTTTTAGTGTTGTTCTTTATTTTGTGATTCATTGCTTTGATTTTTATGGATAAATTTGGTAATAAAGCCATAATTTCCATCCTAGGCATTCCCTGAGACCTTGCTTCATCAATTGCTCCTGGCTATGATCCATCCAGATCATGAAACACGAGCAGTAGCTCATCGTATATTTTTTGTCATTCTTGTGCCAACCTCTGTATTTCCTCGTCCAAGCTTGTCTATGTCTGATCGTAGGCCGTCGAGTGTTCCACGAACTCTCTCTCGAGCAGTCTCTGTTTTCTCCTCTTCAGCTATCTTATTTGAGAAGTTAAGACTCGAGAAACGTTCTTCAAGTGACAAATCAATTCAATGTAAAGAAAATATTTCTAGAGAGATTGAACCAACTAATAGCAATGGCGGGATTGTAAACAAGTTAAAGTCAATGCATAGTCGAGTTTCTAGCGTGAATAATCCTCCCCTACCATTGGAAGTGGATGAAATTGCTGCAAAAAATGATGTTAAAAACTCGGTGAGTCTCACATTGATTAGTTTTCACTAATGATTTAATTTTAGTCTAATTTAACTATTTGGAAGCATAGTAGTTAGATGACTAATCCTCACATTTCCAATATTCATATATAGGTGCATATAAACTCCCACTCTAACCACTATGTGCTTTTCTTATATTATCTTGATGTTATCATGGTTGATAGTATTGATCAAAATTTCGTTTGTATATAGGTTACAATGCTTAGGCTAAGTAGACTTCAGATAAGTCGATTATTATCATCAATTTGGGTACAATCTATATCTCCTGGAAACATGCCTACAAATTATGAAGCAATTGCTCATACATACGCTTTGGTGTTGCTTGTTTCAAGAGAAAAGGTGATAACTAGATTCATGATTATATTCTTTCATGGTAAATAATCTTAAAATAATTTACCTCTTTAAGTGGTTATCTTTTTAGGATGTTTTGTGCTTACTTTCTCCCTTATTCATGAAAATATGTTTTTTTATAGAATTATTACATTATTTGTGATTGATATTTAGGCTTTTGAATGATTCAATCATCAAAACACTTTAAAAAAAATAGGGAAATGAATAAATATTAAAGAAGAATTTGGTATAAACAAGTAGTTTTGAGTTAAGGTAATTGGTTTAATAGTAACTATTATATTAGTTGTGCTATTTGGTGCTACTCTTGGGCTATATAATATTCGTGTCAATTTAAGTTTCTATTGTAATCTACAAGTGATCTACCTCTTTGATGTAATATCATTATGTGTACGTTGTATTTTACTTTATTCATCGATTATCTATAAATATTTATATGTCCACAATAACTGTAATGCGATGTCTGTCTTTCATATTATACGTGTCAATGTATTATGGAGTGTTAATGTCTATCATGTAATCTAAAGTTGTAATTTATTCATCTAAAGATATAATATGTATGTTAGCATTACCTTAGAATTTGACTGTTAAAATTCAAGAAATACTCAAGGCTGTTTACAATATTTTCTTTCATTCCTTTTAATAAATGAGACTTTCTTTTCCTTTAAAATAATTTTCTAAAATTACTTTGCCTTTTGCAGAATTCTTTTCATGAGGTACTAGTTCGAAGTTTTCAACTTGCTTTTTCTTTATGGAATATTTCTCTAAAAGAAGGTGAGTTATTGATTATAATTAAATTTGATAGAAAATCCAATGTGATGCAAATTGTGACATGATTGAGTTTTTTTGAGTCCTTTAATAGTATTAGAAGACATTACATGTCAAACATATCTTATTTTAATATTGGAAAACAAAATCATTTTTTTTCTAATACTTTGATTGAAAATATCATTCATTACATAACAAAATCTATGTATAAGGTCTCTTTTTTATTTGTCTCATACGTAAGGAACTATCATACTAAGTCATGGAGACTACAATAAGATTGTAAGTATAGGTCTTTTTGGTTAAAATATCCTGTCAGCTCAAGGATATGTAGTATGTACATGAGTTAAGACACTTATTTGTGTTTTACATTTATTATATACTATATACTATACTCACACTTACAATTTATCATTAGTAGTTCAAAAGACCTTATTAGTCTTTTTTTTTTTTGTGTGCGTAATATTGAATTAAGTGGTATTGTGCTTATAATGGACATTAGTCAATACTTTGTAAACTATAAAACGGCTTGGGAATTGTAGTTTGGTGAGGAGATTTCTAAAATAAAGTAGCAGAAGATTATTCTAAATAACCATTCTTATAGAAAACAAACATGTTTCCTCTGGGAGTGGGTGCAAAACAAGAACAAGACAGAACAGACCTTTGTTATTGGAATGTTAGTCCTTTCAACTTTTAATTCCTACTTTGTTTTGTAGGGTCATTACCACCTTCTCGTCGAAGGTCACTCTTTACTCTGGCTACTTCAATGATTGTGTTTTCTTCAAAGGAATACAACATTGATCGTCTTGTCCAAAGTGCCAAGAAAGTGCTTTTGGATAGAAATGTATTGTCCATATAAATGTTTTACATCTTATGCCTTGTTATTTGTAAATGTTTTCATCATATAACCTATATGTTTTCATAATCTTAATTCAGGTTGATCCCTATCTTCAATTAATTGAAGATTATAAGTTACAAGTTGCACCTGACAATATAACCATCATCTATGGATCTAAGGAAGACGATGATAGGGCCACACAAACACTTTCAGAGTTGTTAGGTTATATTAACGAAACACGGGAAATCTTTGCTTCTGAAATCATTAAGTGCTTAGAGAATTTTGCAAAAGTAAAACTTTTACTTAAATATGTTTGGGATTTCAATAGATAAAAATAGTTGTATTTCTAAACATAATAAATATTTTATCTTTTTTGCAGGCCGAATTGTCTTCAATTAAGGAACAATTATTGGAAGACTTTGCACCAGATGCTATGTGTGAACTTGGATCTCAATTAACGGTGAATATGGCTACAAAGGTGACTTAAATGTTTTTTTATTTAATAAACTTATGTGTGTTTCTAATTATGATTGATGATTAATTTCACAAATTATAGGGTGCTTCAATGGCTTCAAATATTGATGAAGACTTCATTTTTGAACCATTTGAAAGTCAAACCAAACATAATCATGTTTTATCCTCAGAGGTTCCTAGTCTTCTAAGTGCTAATCAACTTTTAGACCTAGTACGTGATCCCTTCTATGTTGTTCTATATTTTTTTATTCTTTAGATTGTGTGGTAAGTTCTTTTATCAATTAAAAAAAAATTGACATTACACTTTGAATGTAGGCTTTGGAGACACCTAATCCAGCTGTGAGGATTTCAGTATCAAACCCATTTAACATGCCATATAATGATATGGCTGATAAGTGCGAGGTACTTTTAATGGAAAAGCAGAAGATGTCTCGATTGATGAGTGCCCAACAAAAGCAAGATAATTTAATGGACTCTCTTTTATTGAATCAAAATAGCGTGAAAAATATGGATTTCTCTAACCAAGTGGATTTTCAAAAGGTAATTCCTCACTTTAAATGTTCATACTTATATTAACTATTCAATACATACATATTGACATTTTGCATGTATTTTTTTTTTTTTATCTAAGAAAGGTTTACTAAATCATGCGTATAGAAATGTATGGATGCAATGTAGTTCTATGACTAATTTTTTTTCCCATCAACTTTATGACATTATATGTCCTACATCCATCTTTGCTATGGTTAAATTTCTAAAATGAAATGAGTTCCGATTTATAAATTTTAGTTTTTCTCTTTTAAAATTGCAATATTAAATTTTAGATTTAAATTATACAAAATAATTTTTACTTTTTAAATATATTTGGTGATTGGTGACATCATATTTAGTATCACAATATTAAATGGAAATATCTTTTAAATATCTTGGTAAAGATTTTTGTATAATATTTTGTTATATCTTCGAATATTATGAAAAATATTATTTCGTCGTAATATTCTCTTATATCTCTTTACATGATGAAAATTATTATGCTTGACTATAAAAATGTAATTAATTACATATTAAACTATACATTTAGATAACTATGTGTAGAAGTGACGAAAATAGTATTTCCTCCCCATTGATATATATATATGTATGTATGGTGATTTTCTTAATAATGTGTAGGACATTCATTAGAGATCTATTCTTATTAAGAGAAAAGAAAAAAATATTATAATGATGATAATCAAAAACTTATTTTGAGAAAAATATTAGAAATATATTCTTATTAAAAAGGGGGAAAAAAAAAAGAGGTAAGAATGATGATAATGAAGAACTTATAGTGATTTAAATGATTGTGAGAAAAATATTACGAGGGTAACAACAATTTAATGATAATAATAATATAAATATAATAATATTAATTGGGATGACGATAATTAGCAATCAATTTTGTACTAATAATGATGATGATATTGTTCTTGTGTTGCTAATGATAGTAGTGTAGATGATACCCTTTTGCATCTAAAACCACAAATTACATTTTTTTGTTTCAAAATTGATGTAGAAGAATCTCAAAATTGGGTTAAAAATTGTATTTTAATGTTAGTTTTGAAATTTTCATTTGAAATGACTATCTAATTAAGTTATATAAAATGCAGGTGGGCATTCCTCCCTTTGATGATAATGTTGTGGTGGATTTATACAGACCAACTTCTGGTCCTCTTCCAGTGTTGTGTGCAACTGAATATCAAAATCACCCTTTCAAGCTTCCATCAGCAAGCCCCTATGATAACTTTCTAAAAGCTGCTGGTTGTTGATCTTGTAGTTATACTATATTACACTCTACAAGCTAGTTCAAAATTCATAAAGAAGTGAGTAGTGGATCACAAGGGAAGGTTTTTAAGGACTTTAATTTCACTGATGCACAAGACCAAAATATATAAAGAAATATTAGTATTGTTGTTCTGACCATATGTTAAATTTTAATAACTTTCTTCATTAATTGGTATGTGGTCGACTTAGGCTCGCTTCATAGTCCTTGTAAAATGTAAAGTATAATTTCAGTTTGCATTTTATTTTGATGTAATATTTACTGATAGATTGGATAAACTTATTCATAAGCATATTTGGACTTAGAAAAAAAATTATATGATTTAAAATTCATTTATAAACGAAATCATTTATATAAATTATTTTCTCTTAGCTTTTTTTCAACTTGATTTTTAACTGACGCATGAATTAGTTTAGGAAGATGTTTTTCTTTTTCATTTTTATCTTATTTTTCTATTTTAAAAATATTTATTAAGAAGTTTCCTCCTAACATTTTATTATAAAAAACTTTAATTAAATATATGTAACAATTTTTTCTAATTTTTATATTAGATTATGACTGAAATAAATATCTTTCGCTGTAATATCATACTTTAAAAAAGTGAATTGCAAGGAATGGTACTAAAAAAAAGATGTTAATAGAATTGTAAAGATTAAGTTTAGTTAATTTTGGTTCCAAACCATAGATTAAAATTACCAAAACATAACTGGGAATTGAGTACAAAAATAACAAATTTATATTATTCTTATAAATCCTATCTTAAAAATAATCATAAATTATGCATCAAACAAATTATAAATAAGGGAATTGATAACAAAAATAACAAATTTATATTATTCTTGTAAATCCTATCTTAAAAATAATCACAAATTATGCATCAAACAAATTATAAATAAAACAGTATTATAATATATAAAATCGTATTATAATATATAAATGAGATACAATTATTATTTTATAAAATTGAGTTAAATATAAATTAATTTGTGTTATCCCCTCTTTCATATTTTAAGGTTGAATTGACTAGGACAATATATAAATTCTTAGAAAAATAGGAGATTAATAACAAAATCACTATAAGAAAATATCAAAACAACTTTTAAATATTAGTGTTGGCAAATTGTGAAATTATTAGAATATGCTTAGTCGACTCTATTAATTAAATAAATATTTAATTATTTTCAACATCTTTTATTAATTAAATATTTAGAGTTTGCTTAATGTTGAAAGTTACTACAATCGACTTAGTCGATTTTATAACAACATTAACTATTTTTTAACTTTTTAATAAATCAAAATATTTATATTAATGTTAAATTAGTGTTGTTATAAGTCAAAATATTTATATTAATGTAAACTAGTGTTGTTAAGCTAATACTAACTAAAATAAATAAAGTGAATTTTGACTAATTGATTTCAATTTTTTCTATTTTTAATATTTATATTTATTTAAGTTAACATCAGTTAAGTCGAATGCTTAAATTTAAAGATGACTAATCTTCTTATTTACACTTTTTCTCTGTCGCTTTTTATATAAATTTCTTCACACTCATCTTTTTATTTTTACTCATAAATCTTCTCATACTCATCTCATTCCTAAATCTCATCATATTTATATTCTTCATCCATACTCATTCTTATCATCCACACACATCCACACTACATATGAACTTTTGGTTGATCCAAGATCGACGCTAATTAATTTATAACGTTAGCTTTCTTTAATTTTTGTCCATTTTTAGTCGACGCTAAAATTATTTTTTTATAATGAATCCTCATTAACATTGGATAATGTTTCAACAATGTATTATAAAAAGAATGTTGAAAATAAATTTTGAAATAATGAAAATTTTTTATGGGTTGAGGTTTTTTTTTCATATTCTGATGTTGTGCGCACATCTTACACTTAATTATTAAAAAATGTATAAATGTTGTTAGGTGTGCTTTGAGAAGAATTAGAGAAACCATAAAGTACATAGTAAATTATCAGAGAAATAATGTGTAAATGGGTTGCATGGACACAAAAATTAATTTATGTTTGTTTTATGCTTGAAAGTGCACTTGCATAGTGCTATTAATAATCTTGCATTTGAATATGCGAATCATGCAGTTTGTCTTACAAGTGAACAATGCATTAGAGAATGCATTAGAGTACAAAAATATGTGTCAATGTATGCATCTATTATTTTTAATCAGAGTTTGGTTCCTTCTCTCCAATATTAAATTTCTATTTTACATGTGTGGGAAATTCAGTGTTGGTTGGTACAAAATGTTAACCATGAAGATGAGAAAATTAGGCAAATGATTTTTGAAATGAAAATAAAATTTCATAAATAATAGAGTGACTAAAGTTACAGGTTTTCACTTGGAATAATTCTTTATCCTTGATATAAGTTACAATTTTTTAGATTTTTGTATTCAAAGATTGATTTCGATGCAATGTCTTGCTAAAAAAGGGCAACTCAATTACAATTTTTTAGATTTTGGTATTCAAAGATTGATTTCGATGCATGTCTTGCCCAAAAAAAATGCAAGTGTTAAAATAAAAGTAATATTCTCGCTTTTTTGAGTATGAACATGTTTAAGAAAAAAACAATTGCAAAATGATAACAACTCTTAGTTACTTAGAAGAAAATAAAAAATACCTCAATGTGTTTTTGTCAATATAAGTTTATATTTGCATTTATGAAACAATAATAAGATGATAACTCTCAATTGAATACTTATTTATACAAACAAAACCTTTCTTTACAATATAATCCAATTCTTAATATGTAGCATATTAGAAGAAGAATTTCTAGATTTAACATTATTAACATGTGACATTTTAAGCATTCAAATTACAATACTACCATCTAATTAATTAACTTTTAGTATGAATTCTCATGTTTTTCATCAATACCACAATTGTCATCTTCCAAATAATCATTTGTGTTTATTTTTTTGTTGATATCATTTAGAGGAACATGGTATGTAACAACTTTTTTTTTATAAGTAATATTCTGAAGGTGGATATCAAAAACGGTATTTTTTTTTTGTTATATACACCTTAATCACTTGCTACTATACATTTTTTTTTTCTAAAAAAAAGTTGGAGTACTCTAGTATTCTCTCTCTCTCTCTCTCTCTCTATATATATATATATATATATATATATATATATATATAATAGAATATGTTTATTCAGTAAAAAAAATAGAAAAAAACCGGTGTTTTCTAATTTTATGTTTTGTATTAAATAAAATTATTAAGATAATTCAAATAAGTTACCAGAAAATAAATGCTAAAACAATTCTCTACTAAATAAAAATTAATTTAAGTTGTAAAAAATTAATTTCAGTTTATCTATAATTTACTTTAAATATTGAACTTTTTCATTTGTAGTTCCCATAAATATAACTTAATATAACGAAATATAAAGAAAAATAATATTATAATTATTTTATAAAGTAATACAAGACTAATATATGAAAGACTCATTATACTATCTTCATTGACTGTTGTTTGAAAACAATTATCATTATCATTATCGTCCTTCTTAAAGTGTCTATGATTTAAAGGACCACATGCTTTTATATTTGGAATCTCCAAAATTAATTTTAATATATATGAATTTTTAGGAGTAATCATTAAACGATTATTTGTGTCTTTCTTCTTATCTTTTTTCCTTTTTTTTATCTCCTATTTATCATTATTCTTCCTTTTGCATTTACTGAGTGTTTCTTATTTGAGATTACATTTCTAATGAGTTGTATTTTTTTTTTTTTAAGTATCATCCACTAATTATCAATCTACTGTGTTGTTAAATTTTGTAAAAATTAGATTTAGATTTGTTATGTGAATATTATAATAAGAAATTGAGATGACGCAAAAATAAGGGAATAGTTGATAAACATATGGCATGATTCCTAACTCTAGTTTTTTAATGATAATTTTAAAATGATTAGCTTTTAATCTTTTTTGATAGCCACTTTTAATTAACTATTTTTAATGACCAGTTTTACAACAACTAATTAAAATAAAGTTCTAACATAATGGTTAATTAAATTAAAGTTACACCATATTTTGACCAATTAAATTAAAGTTACTTGGTAATGACTAATTAAAATAACAACATAACGACTATTTTTTACTACTAATTAAATTAAAGATTTATCATAAAATATAGTTACAATAGATTTCAACCAATTAAATTAAAGTTACTACATAGTAACTAATTAACTTTAAAATAAGTACATATTTTACTACTTGTTAAAGTAAAGATAACATAATGAGTTAAAATAAAATACAACATTAATTACATAAATCAGGACTAGTAAAACTATAATAAACTCGTAATCTTGGTGTTGACCTATGATTGTTCTCATATTTTTAGTATTCTTCGTCACAGTTGTGGAAGAACGGTTAACTATGATTGTTAGAAGAACTCTTCTTGAATAGAAAAAGCATGTCTAATTTAATTATAGGTTTATGTTTTTACATATCTTACACGTGTTTATGTATTAGATAACTAATGGACTTTCTCTAATTTTTTTCGTAAGGATGAATATTATTGTTAACATAATCACGTTTTTAATTCTCTACTTCAGAAAATTCTTTCTGGAAGACGAGGTTTTAAAGAATGATCAAGCAAGATCGCGAAAGTATGATTGCAAGGATAATAAAATACTATTTTTAAAATACTTTTCATACTAACAATTTTTTTTTTAACTTTCAGAAAGCGGTTTTAGAATATTTTTCAAGCTTCCAATTTTTTTAATTTTAATTTTTTATGGCATTCTAAAAATATTTTCTTGAAAAGCAATATTTTTAAAAATATAAAATATAAAATTCATAAGTCTGGAAGGTATATATAAATATCAATTGACGTTTAAAATAGAATTTGGGCAACAGAATAGTGGGCCGAGAGTGGGTAAAGTAGCCCAGCCCATATATGTGCTGAATGAAGAAAGTAAAGTAGAAGCGTTCTTGGTTTTCTTCTTCCATTTCGTTCTTTCGCTCAATAGATCTCAAGCTTCAGGTACGAACCCTAGACCTCTTCTCTAAGCTTTTTCGATTTCATGCATCGCGTGATTGTATCTCAAAATGTCTTATTTTTTCCCGTTTAATTTCCGCGCTTCTTTAATCTTTTCAGTTCGTCGATTATCTGAAAATTTAATAGACTCCAATTAGGACCGGATGTAACTTTTTTTTTTTCGACTTTTAATTTTTTGTTAATTGATTCAACCAATTCATTGTATGATTTGGGATGTCTTGGTTTTACCAAATTCACATTTTTTTTTGTGCAAATTAGATTTCAATTCCAAAATTTTGCCTTAAATTCGCCTAATCTTCTGTAAACTGGTTTTTGTGACAACGTCTTACCTTTTCTTCGCTTTCTATGCTCAGTTGTTCCAATGAAGAAACTCGTTTGGCTTCTTGTGGTGAATTTATTGTGTAAAATACATCAAATCATAATGTCTTTTTACATAATCGCGCAACCTGTAGGCATATTAATATTTTGGATGCTGGATAGGTCTTAAAATGTTCCCACATGCAATATAGGTTTTATTATGACAACTTTCGGTTGATGTATCATTCCATATGATTTGACTCCTCACGGTTTCTGTTTTCTTCAGTTTGTTATGTTAATCTATTCCATAATCCCCTGAAGCTAGCATTTTGGATCTATTTATATTTATTATTGTTGGTTGCTACCTAATGTCCCTGAGTCTTGAGTTGTTCTTTTGTTATGTATCTATACAATAATCTCCTTAAGCTAACATTTCTGTATTTGTTTGTATTTGTTATTGAGGGTTGCAATCTAATATCAGAGTCTCGAGTTGCTAGGTTGTTTAGCGTTTAACCAGCATGTAGTTTTTGTCAAAGGGATTTCAAACTGTTATGTTCGCTAGTTTCTAAGATTTTAGGAATGTGGTTGCTTTACATCTCTTACGAACACGGTTTCATGCTTTTTTGGTGCCTTTGCAGTTTAGTGTTAAATTCCACCTTGATTGTTTTTTGCAATTTTATTGTGTCATACCATTTGTTTAATTGGATAGGAATGATGTCTCTGCCATTCATATTGCCGTTTTCTTTCTCTTTTTTAATTTTGACTTTTTTATTCTTTTGCTTGTTAGCCTAGTCTGCAGTCATGTCAACCAAGTATATTGTTTCTGCCATTCTTGGATCGTTTGGCATTGCATGGGTTTGTGATCATTATGTTTCAGAAAAAAAGATTTTTGGAGGTAAGTAGTGTTTTCCACCTGAAACAATTTGCTTTGTGGCTATTTTTTTACAGTATGTAAACTGCTAACTGATTTCTTCAGGTAGTACTCCTGGCACCATTACAAACAAAGAGTGGCAGGAAGAGACTGACAAAAAATTGCAGGCATGGTCTCGCACTGCTGGTCCACCGGTTGTCATGAATCCCATTAGTCGCCAAAATTTCGTTGTGAAGTCTCGCTCTGAGTGATAATTTTTTGTTCAAGAATTTTGAGTTAATTGGCGCCCCTTGGTCAAGGGATATGTTTCCATAAATGATGGTCATGTTTGAGGTAAAACTCTTGCAGTTCAATTAGTGTTTCTACGTTTTAACATGTGAATGTTTACTTGCTTAATAAAAGGTTATTTAAACAAAATGGATTGGTTAATGCATATTCTTGTTTTCAAATTCTGTCTAGTCTCTACCTTGGTATGAATGTGAATCAATGCGTGAAATATGTTTAGCAGAGTGTGCTAAAAATTATTACTCGTGGCATATGGTGCTATTAGGCAGTAAGAGCAACCAACTTTGGATTATTGCGGTGTTGAACTTATAGTGCTTGATTGAATTTTTCCATGTGCGGGAAATGTTAATTGATTGGTTTGAACCATGGCTTATTCTCAGTAATTTGTGAATCTCTCGTCAAAGCCGAGTGAGGGTAGTTTTAGCTTTAGAATATTACCCTTCAGCGGTAAAACCACACGTACAAACTCATTCTTATTAAGGTTGTGGGGGCAAGAAAATTGCTGATTTACTTAAATTTCTGGTCTTTTGCTGGCTTTTGAATTTAAAGTGTTGGGTGGCGGCTGGAGAACACCTCATCCTTTGACTTGTGATGTGATATACTGTGTTTGGGAGGGAAGAAATTGGTTCACAGAAATATAGAAGAGAGGAATGGACTGAATTGGAATTAAGAAATGAAAGAAATATAGATGTTTGCTTTAAGAATAATAGGAGAGAAGAAATAAAAGTATAGCAAATATTTTTTATTTGAAAACTGATTGAGGAAAAGTAGTAACAGAGTATGAATGTTCGGGATCTGTATCCAGGAGAATGCAATACTAATAGCGGGGTTTTTATCTATTTATTTCTCTACACTTCTATTTTCAACTATCAGCTAATTTTTTCTTCTGTTTTGTTTCCTCTATTTCTTTCTTCAAGAGCAATAGATTTTCTCGTTTGAATAAATGTCATTTCAGTTATTAGTGACAAGGTTTTATAAGGTTCTCAAACTTGAGGCTTCAGGTAAATTTGTGAAAATTTTACTTCACTATAATTGTAAGCTTGTAACGGTTAAAATATTGAAATATATTTAAAGATATACAAGTAAACGTAATTAAGCAGAATATAAGCATTGTAACATTCCAAATTGACAAGTAAATGAAAGAAATAAAGTATAAGAGTAACTTAACATTTTGACCCAAGGGCTGTGAAAATAAAAATCGTTTTGACAATTTTTTCTTGTTTAGAATAAAAATTTATTACACTCCGTTTGGCTCTTCTTTATTTTATAGTTTGACAAATGAAGTAAACACAAACAAGTAGCTGAAAATCAATATTCTCTCACAAATATTTAAAAAAAAGGTCACAAGAATTAAATATAAACAAATTTCAATTCTCTGAACTTTATTTATGCTATTTTAAAACTATTTTTATTTTTAAATCTATACATCGTTCTTAATAAAATATAATTTCAGGACACGTTAAGAAAAATATATTTTGTATTATATAAAAACATGAATATTAAATAAATTTAACTACTATTCTTAATTAGTATTAAAGTAATTAATTTTACTCATAATTTAAGTCCGAATGTATATAACATAAGTTTACTCGAATTACATAGTCACGGTTGGACACACAACACGTGCAATGCAAAAATCATGTCACTTTGTATCAAATACCATGGTACTTCTGGACGGACATGCGTAAGATATAGGAAGAATGGAAACCGAACAACCCGTTAAAGTTCATTTATTTATGTTCAAATAAATTTTAAGTGTTGATTTTTATTTTAAATATCCAATAAATCCTTTTTCCAAATTAAATACCTAATATATTATAAATTTTTGGTTTAAGTCCATGAAAAAAGTATTTATTTGTGTTTTATTTTAATTGTTATATTGACTCTTTCAAGGGATTCCTTAATTTTTTATATATTTTTTTTCTTTCAATTTACTTTTTTATCATTATAATTTATATATTTTTAAAATTTTATTATGATAGGTAATATAAGAAATTTAATTAATGTAATTTTCAATTATTCAAATGGCATGATACATGTTACAATTTAATGATATACACATGAATAGTAGAATGAAACAGGTGACAAAAAACTGTTTAAATTAAAATATTTAATCTATTAAGTAATTAATATATATATATATATATATATATATATATATATATATATATATATATATATATATATATAAATGTTTTTTATATACTTAAAATAAAAATTAACCACAGAAACTAAAATTTATTTAGCATTTTATTTAAAATCAAATTAAGAGACAGCCACACAAATATACTTGTAAAGTAGTTTTGATCTTTGAATCAACCTTCTTTCACAATCCAAATGAGTGATCTATATCCACATCAAGGTATCATGGTCCTACCAAACAAAAACCTGTTTATTATCTAAAGCAAAGGGAGTACATATGCCACAGAAGAAAGCGACCACAACAGAAAGATCACATGTATCTTAAGATTATTAATCATGTAATAAGTACTTTCAAAGTCATATAAAAAAAATTATTATGAGGTCAGATTATGTAAAACATCAGAAATGAAATTTTAAACTTGTGTCATCCTAATTTCCACATAACAAAAAGCTGAAACAAATTTGGAATGGAGGTATTATCATTCTTTAAACAATGTTAGTGATTAAATATATGATATTATAGTCATCAGGTTCATAAATTAATTACCATAGATATACAAATTCATAGTTTCCTTGATTTTAACATATTACCTCTCATGTACACGAAATGAGCTTCCTTTACTTATCTATCGAGTAAGTTTCTTAAGTCAAGAAATATTATTTATGGAAATATTTTGGTGAATGAAAGGTTTTGTGGTGTATGTCAAAGTGTTAAAACATGCATGCATCATGCATGTGGACAATTCAGATGTACAGTCTGTGATCTCAACAAAAATAAACTAAAGCTTTTCAGTTTCAATGGGAACAGATTGATTGATAAGTGCATACATCTCCCAAATGAGTAAATACAATATGAAAACTGTGGACTAGCTTATATGCAAGAGGAACTGATATATCTTGTTTCAAAGTCTCTTGCATTTGTCCTCCCCCAACCTAACCACTGTGTCCAACTCAAATAGATAAGCTAGCTGCCTTTTACAACCAACCCTTTGGACAACCTAGAAAGGTGAAGTTCTATCAATGCCTGAATTTACTCACACACCATCTTCACCACCTACAAGTACTATTAATTGTTGCTGTATAACTCATCAGTTCCTCTGTGTCCATGAGAGTTTGCATACATCAAATCTTCAACGGTATAGATTACAGCACAGAATAGAATACTTGAGTGGCTTGCTGTTCTCAGTTTTGTTTTATCTCTCGCAGCATTTCCACTACATTCTTCATTTTTGGTCGTTTGGCTGGTGTGTTGTCAGTGCACAGCAACGCAACTTTCAAAGCAGCAAGCATTTCTTTCCTCCAACCAAAAGAAACTGTGCTAAGCCTGGCATCCAATATCTGCTCTGGAGTTTCCCCTCTCACTGGAGCACTGTGAACCCATTTCACCAAATCTACACCTTCACCGAAATCCTCATCAACTGGTAATCTAGTTGTGAGGATCTCCAACAGAACAACACCGTAGCTATAAACATTTCCTGGTGCTGTTACTTGCATAGTATATGCATATTCTGCATTGCAGAAGAAATGTAACGTGAACAACGCTAAACACAACAAAAGTAGAGTTTAATTTGTATGTAATGACCGTATGCAAAAAATAACCACATCAAACAATTATAAATAACCACTAACATGATTTTTAATGTAATATTGTAAAATTAATTAACTAACCATACATGATTATGTGTAAAGAGATGATAATGCAAAAGACTATTTACTGTAGAAGTTAATAGGACGAATAGATGGGAGAATTGCATGCCAGAAAGTAGCATACCTGGTGGTATGTAACCAAAGGAACCGGCTACTGCACTAATACTTGCAGTGCCTTTGGTTGGATCCAGAAGTTTTGAAATCTCTATCTCCCCAACTAACGGCTTGAAATTTGCATCCAAGAGAACATTGCCAGAAGAAATGTCAAGATGGATGATTGCCACATGGTGAAGGAAAGCCAAACCTTCTGCCACACCAATGGCAATGGACAATCTAGAAGGCCAGTCAGGTTGATATTCAGGTTTCTGAGTAGATTCATGAAGAAGCTGAGCCAATGTTCCATTTGGAAAATAATGATGCAAGAGAAGAGCAACATCTTCATAAATGACATAGCCAATGGGACGCACAAGATTATCATGACAAACTTTGCTCAGTCTTTCAAGTTCTCTAATCATTTTGTTCTGGTGGTGGATTATTGTCTTGTCTACAGACTTCAATCTCCTAACAGATAAGACCACTCCAGAAGGCATGATTGCCTTGTAAACTGTGCTGAAAGTTCCGCTGCTGAGCTTATTAGAGTCTTTCAGAGTTGCTTTAACGGCAGCATCAAGGTCTACTGCTTGTTTGAGATTATCAACAAAAACAGTTCCTGCAATTATAGTTGGGTTGTCATTGGTGCTATCATCAACAATCCCAGCATCCTTGGCTACTTTTTCTTGCCTCTCTCTGATCATAAACAGCAAGACAACTATAGTTACTGACATAAAAACAGCCAAACCAGAACCAATCACAGCTAGTATGATTCTGTAAGAAACCCGGTGATGGTAAGCCTTGTGATCATCATAAAGGGTTCCACATGAAGGGTTCAGAGGCTCTCCACAAAGGCCTTTGTTGCCCCAAAAACTTGAACTAGGACTCTTCTGGAATGGTACAAATGTTGGCACCAGGCCTCCTAACAGATTATTTGAGAAGTTCACCTCTATCAAGCTCAACATTCCCTTAAGTTCAGGTGGGATATTACCTGATAGCCAATTGTTTGAAACATCCAGTGAAACAAGTTTGTCCAGTTTTCCCAATTCAGGGGGCAGAAGTCCGTGAAGATGATTGAAGCTCAAATTTAAAGCTATCTGTAAGTTCCTAATGCGCCCGATCTCAGGAGGAATAGTTCCAGTCAAAATATTACTTCCCAATTGTAATTCAAGAAGTTTTGCACAATTACCAATTTCATGGGGGATCTCTCCTCTTATGAAATTCTGATCCAACAGCAAGTACTGCAACCGGGTGATATTGCAGATTTCATTTGGTATTGTCCCATTGAATCTGTTGTTGCTAATATCAAGCTTGTTCAGATTTTTGCAACTCAGAATTGATATTGGAATATCGCCAGATAGGCTATTTCCAGAAAGAATTAATTCCTGAAGATTCATAAGTTGTCCAAACTCTTGCGGAATTGTTCCAGTAAATCCATTTGAAGCCAAATTCAAGAGGGTAAGATTAGAACACTGAGAAAATTCTGACACAACCTCACCAGAAAGATTATTATTGTCAGCTTCAAAGTAGGTTAGGCTACTAAGATTTCCAATGGTCTTAGGAATGGTACCTACTAGATGGTTGTTTCCAATTCGAACGCTGGAAAGGGCTTTGCAATTCCCAATTTCCTTAGGAAGTTCGCCACTAAAATTATTCTGGGTGAGAACCAGAACTTCCAGCTTCCCTGGAACGAAAATGGTAGCTGGTATTGGACCTTCAAGCTGGTTAGAGTGCAAGTTAAGTATCTGAAGCTCAGAAATTGAGCCTAGATTATCTGGAATCCTGCCATCTAAACGGTTCTCATAAGCAGTGAAAAGCCTCAGATTAGTTAAATTTCCCACCCAGGAAGGTATAAGACCACTCAAATGATTACTAGAAATTTGAAAATCTTGCAATTTCTCTAGGCCCTGAAGTTCCGTTGGTATTTCTCCCACAAGCACATTGTTGGAAAGGTTCAATGATTTGAGGTTTCTGAGACCACCCAACTGAGGTGGAATTGAACCCTGGAACTTATTTGAAGACAAATCTAAAACTTCAAGATCAGGTAAATTTCCAAAAGCACGAGGAATGAATCCATCAAAGTTATTATTTGAAAGATCAAGCCGCTTCAATGCTTTGAGCTCAGACATTAAAGTTACATTACCTCGAAGATTCCGGTGAGACAGATCCAAGCTCTCAACCATTGAGTGGTTACCACAGTTGACACCTTGCCAAGTGCAGTAATCTGAGTTGTTGGCATCCCCCCATCCAGGGACTCTAAGCTCTTGGTTGATGGCCTGTAATATAGCTTGCTCCTGAAGCTCAGCACCAACAAGCTCAAAACATGACAGACACCAAGCTAGCAGAATGTGTAACAAGCATAGAGCTTCCATCACTGTACAACCTCCTCTGCTGAAGTGAAGTGTAAGTGTTTCCACTCCACTCAACAGTGTTTTTCTCCAAGAGCCAAAATTGTTATCAAAACTCTACCAAACACTGTACCACAGCATTAACAACTTTTTCCACCATAAAAGTCCACCTTTCCTTCAAAATGAACTTTCCTTTTCTTAAACGTGAGGATTTGGAACCAAGTATCCCCTTCGTGTCTCTTGCTCAGCGAGCTGCTGCTGCTTGCACCGCTTCAAGGGAAAACCTTTAGAAGCTTTCACCAGCCCTGAAATGCAGTAAACAACCCCAGAAGCATATCAACATCAAGGAGAAAACCCGTTTGAGATTTGAGCAAAGTGAAAAACAGTGCCGCCAATAAAATACTGTTATTACCCAGTTGCAGAAAAAAAAAAAAAAAGAGAAAGTTTTCACTTTCAGTGGAAGGAAAAGCAAGAAGGATAAATAAAAGAGACAAAAGGGGAAGCATAATGAACCGTGGGTTGCATATGAAACATTGCCATACATGGTAGCAGAAGAAAACATGAACTGCAGAGGTAACAGAGGAAAACGTCTTGAATCTTGAGTGAACAGTGAGTGATGAAATGGGAGAAGGAGGTAAGAGAGGAAGAGTTCAATGCTTTATCGCAGGGTTCACGGACCAGGTGTTTTCTTATGTCTCAGAGAGAGAGAGAGAGATGGGAATGAAATTCTTTGCCATGTAGATGTAGGCATCACGAGAAATGGGCAGTCATCACTGAATGAAAGCTGCATAAAACTCCTGTCTCATTGCATGTGGGGCACACTTCACCACAGCGTTTTCTGTTTCGGACGGACCATAATTCATTGGGCGCCATCAATTCTCATTCTCAAAAATCAAATCTTTATTTTCTAATGTTCTAGTTTGCATTGCTGAAAAATGAAAAGAAAAGATAAAAAGTTACCCCAAATGAAAACTAAATAGGAAAAATGCATTTTTCATTGATAAAATAATGTTTAGTCCTCCCCTCACTCTGCATGATATTGATATTATATACCGAACAAAAGTTGGTTCAGTAGCAGTAGAAAATCAAACTCACGTTGTTTAATAATGTGTCCTTGATTTTCACTGACATTCCAATAGTTTTTTTTTTTTTTTTTTGTAGTTTGAGTCATAAAGTCCTCAATGCTTCTAATGAGTCTTTGTAATTCCAAATTTTTAAACTTGTTATAGGTAAGAAAATGTTGATATTAACTAAATACAGAAAATGTTAGACAGTTTCTGTGTTTTCAGTCTTGTGAATCTGTGTAGTGTTTAATTTGTAGTTACATATTTAAAGTAAATCAGAAAATGCAAAACAGAGATGGTGGAGGGATGTCAGATCCTAGCAATGTTTTGTTGGTCATACAAGGAGGGGAAAGGGGCCCGGATGAGAAATTAATTTGCTGTTCCCCATTGTTTCTTCCAAAAATTATCATGGATTTGAGAAGACAATAAAGTTGTGCTGCAAATATCACACTACTTAATCCTAGGATTCCCTCCATGTAGGCTTATTTTATATAGGAATGAGACTTGCCTTTTTCAGAATACATTTCAATTTATTTTGTTCAATAAATATACCCAAACAATGTTCACACAGGTTCTGTATTTCTGGGAGATGTCTCTCTTTTTTACCTGGGCCCCTATCTATTGCCCTATTTGTGTTTCTTACTTTCACCTACATGATCAAAATTTTCTTCTTGCCTATACACTTGCCTACATTTCTAGCATTCATGAATCCAGTCTCTTCAATCATGAAAGGGAAATATTAACAAGTATGCATGATAAAAGGGTTTCGGTGTATGTTTAAATCAGAAAGATAATTAGTAACATTCGGTTTATATCTCAGTTATAGTACACCATGTAGCTTGAATGAAGCCACAGTGATTCCATCACCATTCACCAAGTTACAGTGTCAATTATAAGGTACTTGGATGTGTTTTGAACCTCTAATCCTGTTGATTCAAAGCATTCAAACTTCAAAGTTTAAATATAATATAGAATGTCAATTATAAGGTATTTAAATTCATTTGCTACCTACACTTCACCTAAACTTTATTTGTTAGATGGCACAAGCATGATTGAGCAATCAAACTGTCCAGTTAGTCTTTCTTTGGTGCTTGATTTCTACCTTCACCTTCGTGCTAATATCAGAATCTTATCTTTATTCTTGAAGACAACACTAAACACAAACTCTAAGCCTTATTGGAATCAATGCAATAGTTCCATTGGAAAGCCAAATCTCTTGAATGGAGTGAGTAAAATGACATGGTTGTGCAAAGCAGTGTGAGACAAACCATATGCGTGCCAACAACAAGTGGCATAATTCTATGTTATGCATTAATTCTCTGTGTGCCATTTTTAAATGGCAGATAATACATCACATTAACTAGGTACAACATTAATTACTATCATGCTTAAAAAAATCACTAGTGTTAAAAAGCATACTACTTTAGAAAGCATATTTTGTCCTTTAATTGTTCTCTCTATGTCATCATTGCCATCATTAAACTTACCACTGTATACTTTACATACAAGGTTATTTTATACATATACAGTGTTTTTTTTTCTTAATATTTTCTGATCTTTTTGTTTCATTTCTTTAACTTTATCATTTGATATTATATACCGTATTTTCCACTCTTTCTTTGTATCTTTATCTTTCTTTTCACCCCTGCGTCAAAAATTAGGATGTGCATGTATGATTTTTCATTACATTATAATATAGCAGACAAAAGTTTTGAAGAAAGTCAATATCAATGAACATGCTGTGGAACATGTGTCTGCAAAGAAAGCGAAGAAAGGGAAAAGTGTTACTGTTTTCTCTTGCAAAGCATGATAGCGACGAACGATCTCATTCACCACAGATGTCACAGCCTTAGATTTGAATTTCAACAAAGGCATGATGCAATTAATATTAGTGTAGTTAACATATATAACATTGTTCTATTTTTAACAATATGAAATATTGTATTGAAATGAATTGATTGAAACACATAGGATAAATTTTTCTATGTTTATGAATTTTCCTTCAAATGCTAAGTTTTGATTAGCATTGGACAGAAATAGGATGTCAGAATTTGAATATGAGTGAAGTGATAAAAGGGAAACAGAAAAAAAAAAAGTATGGAAAAAATGAATGATTTGATATGGTGAGTGGGGCAAAGCAATGGGCAAGAGTGTAGAGGCATCTTGCAGACAGGTAGGGCCAAATCATGTCTATATGACAGTAAGGTGGCCACCACTATCCATTATCATATGAATAGAAACTTTAAAACAATGTTGCAAAATTCATATTCTTCCTTCACAAACTTTCCCTCTACATTAACTTTCGTTTACAAAAGGCAAGGACAACATCATGAATGTCCTCAAATATTTTATTTTAAATAAATATTCATTACTTTTCTTTTTTTGGCCGTAAAGTACTTTTTCTAATTAGGTAGCCGAAATCCCTCCAAGATTTCTTCCAATTTTTAAAAGTTAAATAAATGTGGTTGTTGTTATTATAGTTTTTAATGTTATGTAGTTGAACAGAATGAATTCAACTTTTTAATGATGTTACAAGATTTTTTTTTTAATCAGATTGCATTTTTAATTGATAAAATTACCCGGTTGATAGACGGGCTCGAGATTGCGAACTGGTTAATTGGTCCTGTAGATCTGCGATAAGAAACCCATTTTTTTTTAAAAAAAAAAATGATAATTAAGCCTCATTCATGAAACCCATACCCATTGATTTAACATATTTATAAAGTCTTTTTGTCAAAACTTGCTCGTAAATAATAAGCTAGTTTCAAACCTATAAGTTAACTCTTATATATATAGAAAACAAAGAATATTTAATCCTTAATCGACACATGGTAACTTTTCCACAAATGAAAATGAGAATAGTAAAACAAATTTGTTTCCAATTGCTTCCATAATATCCTTTTAGCACAAAGTTACCATAACAATCTTTAAACTATTTTTATAAAGAAAAATTAATAATTCTCTAAAGAATTATCTTTTCCTTCATATCTTGAACTTTTATTTATAACTTTTCCAGTTTCCATTCCTTAGTTGAATGTCCTCCAATCGTTTGAGCAATGTATTGTTTCTTCACTAAGAATGGACATATCATTGCAGTTATAGTTATTACCTTAAGCGACTTTTTTTTTTTTTTTTTTTTTTTTTTTTTTTTTTTTTTTTTTTTTTTTTTTTTTTTTGACTGTGAAGGTTCTTCATTTCCGAAACCAGAAAATTTTGTAATATTTTGAATTGATTTTAGTCTCCTCATTTAAGCTTGATGTGATTGCTTTTGCGATGAACTATCATCTACTTCTGAGTTAGTATGTATTGTTCAAGTTGTGGTTGGTTGATTGAATGATAATTTTGTAGAGAATGTTGTATTTTTTTTGCTTGAGCAGGTGCACCAATGTGGTACTTAAGCGATAGTTTCATTTAACATTTTCTATTTATTTTATTGCTTTTCTAAAAGAATGCATTTAGAAATAAAGCACGATAATAAAAATTATATTTATTTTGAATTTTGAGAGAAATTAATTATTATATACGAATAAGTGTCATAATTTTCAAGGTAAAATTAATTTAAAAATGATACATATCAATAATCTTTATCAAATCATTACTACCCATTTAATATAGGAATACTTTGCTCGTAAAATTGTGAACTAGAATTTACTTTCAGTTATTGTAATTTTATTTATAGATGAAATTTCTTTTAGATTTACAAAAGTAGTATAGGCTTGTTACTTGAGCCTTAATTGAACACATTTAATCATGGTAGAAGAAATAATGCAATCCCTTTCAAGAAAGGGAAGTCTACGAGTATAAAGAAAAGGAAAGCATGGTGCCTTGGAGACCAAGTTAAGCAACACTTGAAAATCATGAAGAAAATATGGGAAGTGCTTACTAAATCTTGGCCAAGAGGGAGAATATTCTTATCTGTGATTTAAATTTTCATTTTCCTCTCACAAATGCTTTAACTTCGTTGACTAGTTGTGACACATTTTATATTGAATTAGAACTTTAAAGCATTTGTAAGAGTTTTATATCTTTAGGAAGTGATTATCTTTATTTTGAGTTCTATCAACTGATAATTCTCTACCTTATTTATAATTTCAAGTAAGGTGCTTTCCATATTTTCTATATCTTTTTAATTTTCTTTGGCTGCAATTTGAATTCTACTTACTTTTATTTTCTATAATTCTTGCAAATTCCTATATTATATGCTTATCTTGTTTTTATTTATTCTTATATTCATGTATTGATTGAATCTACAAATCAAAGCTTAACATGATTTATTTATATTCTAAAGAAAAAAATTTCACGTGTATATATATATATATATATATATTTATTTATTTATTTATTTATAATCTTGCAAGATATTAAAACTTAGTATATGCCTCTATTAACTCATTCACTTATATAGTCCGCTTACCTTTCTCTACCATCAAACATAAAATATAATCAATCAAAGATCATAAAATAATAATATGAAACACAAAAATCCAAAATTCAGTATCATAATTAATAACTTAATTTTATTATTTAAAGATTATCCTCGTCACTAAATTTATTATTATACTAACTTAATTTATTATTATATTAAACACTAAGCTTACATTACCTCAACCATAAACTATTTGAGAATAATCTTTTTTTCAAACCAAATCTTATTAATAAAGGTTGTATGAATTAGTCATAAAACAACTAGCAACATTCACTACATACGCAATATTTAATATAGTAAAAGTGATGACATTTAATAAATTTCCAATTATAACAAGTAAGCTACTTCGGCTATAAATCCCTTACCTTTCTCTTTCAATGCTATTTTCTTTTTTTCAAATGAAACATTGTGTTTTGTTATACTATACCCTTAACCATTTATTGTGGATTAGATAGAGATGAAACGGAATATAATTAATTTCAAAGGTGAGATATATTAGAAAATTGTATATTACTCTCTTGTTTTCCTTCTTAATTGAATTAATATAACAATGCTTAAATTATTCACTCTTTTATATATGTATGTATTGCCAAAAGTTAGAAACCCAAGTATCCGACAGTGTAATACTTTGTACTACATTATAATATAATACCCCTCGTTCCACTTCTTCATCACTTTATGAATAAATCAATATTTTCGTTTTTTTTTTTTGGAACTGATGGTAGTTTATTGCTTCTGGCATTTGCTTAACAATCATGGACTGCCATATAAAGCCTATAAAGTAGGGTTTCAATTTAGATTCAAAATGGTATTAGTGAAATGATACTAGATCATTACTTTGTGTTAACAAAATATAGTACTTCCATTGAGTCGCACCACTCACTATTTTGTCTTTATTTTATTGATTTCATGAATAAGTAAGACTTGAGTGTGTAAAGTTGAGTTGTTGGAAGTTATTTAATAGCTGAAAAAGGATACCTTTATGAAGAAAACCCATAAAACAAAATTAACATGCGGAAAGCAAATTAATGGCATGATTATGAGTAAAACGGGTGTGATGTTGCAATAATGAGAGTCTTATAATAGAGATTCCAAACAAAGAGGGACCCTACTTGGTAGCCACCGGCATTGAAATGGCATGATATGATGCATTGATCATAAGTACAACAAGAAAAATGAATGTATAATCCATCCAATTCCAACCACACCATGCACACCTCTCTCAAAACCTAATCCTTTTTTTTTTCTTCACTTTCCAAAGACATGAGTCCACTCCCCCCACCTTCTACCATTTGCATGTGCATGGATGATGGGTGTGAGAGAAAGTGATTTGGGTGATTAGGATCCATATGACCCCCAACATCCAAAAGCAATGAAAAAGCATATGGGATTTCACTGTAGAATCTCTAGTGATTGAGACCAGGCTCTCCCTTTAGTAGACATGCATCATGAAACTTGTATCATTTCTTGTCTCACCTCCCTACCTCATCAAAACCACTTTCTTTGTCTCCCTCACCTAAGCTTTCCCATTTGGATTTTTCTTAGCTACCTCCCCCCACCTATTACCTTTGCTTATCAGATTTACTTCAAACCATTAATGGAACTTTTCAAACTAAAAATGAGTTTCAAAAAATGGCAGGTGGGCTTGGAGTTATTATCTTCTAAGGTGCTCAAAATTTAACCTATACGTTTCACAGTTGCAGACATTGTGAAAACGAACTAAACCCTAAATGTCAAAAGTTATTATCTTAACTTAACTCATGATTTCATTTTGATAATGATACATGCGATTTTTTATATGTGTGAGATATACTTTTGATTATGTTAAATTATGAGTTTATTCATAGCTATGATTTGATTATGAATGGTTTGAAATCAACTTCTTTCATAAATAATGAGCTATATATTAACTTCCTATCAATAAAAACTTGAAGATAATATGAAAATTAGTTTAACACTAACATGCATAATCTCCCTTCGAGAATCCCTCTACTTTATTTCATTTTAGTTTGTCATATGAATGACGGTGAAAAGTTATATTTTTTAGTTCTTTTAGATTTATAAAGCAAATGTTGTGTCATTAAATTGACACTGACCGGACATAGTGAACATAAGACGTAAAATTTATAGTATAGTTGTTAGTGTGAATCAGATAGAAAGTAATACTTTTATTAAATATGTTAGACGCATTTTATTACCAACATGATATGTAGTTTGTTGTTATATAGGATAAACGACCATAGTTATTTTGCAGTTTTGTCATAGTATTTGGTGTGATATGAAGGTGAAGAGGGATATATTTTGGAAATTGCTTAAACCTTTTAAGAGGATATTGTCTCTTAATTAATGTAATTTACTGTAATTAGACCACTTTCCAATAAATGATTTTTACAAATTCGAAACTCTCTAATGAGATAACTAAGTTGCCACATTAGATTATTCCGACTAAAATGGTCTAAAAATCTTCAAAGACCTAATTGAAAAACATCTCGACAAATATAACTTTCAACCTAAACGAGGACTAGTTTACATGCATAAATTTTAAAAACTAATTATTATAATGATTTAATGGTTGTTTTAAATTTACTTTAAATACTAATATGTTTTCGAAATAAAGTATTTATTTTTAATACAGATTAAATAAATTAATAACTTAAAAGTAATATCTTTGGAATCTAAGAGTGTGAATACGTCAAGAAAATGAAGCTAAAATGTTACCTCAAACAACCTATATCCTACACACACCCTATTCTTACGTAGGATAAGGTTGGATCAATAATTTACAACTCAAAGTAAAATAATTATGTGTTTGTTTCCGATTTGTCCCATCACTATGCCCATTCGAGAGAAAGACGAAAATATATTTTTACAAAAGTGCATTTGCTGGACATTGGTGAGTCCTAATTTGACAATCTTATCCAAATAGACCTTTTTTTTTTTTTGTCAAAAATATGTTCTATGCGGTTAACCTCGACTGAGCCAATCCCCCAAAGGTTGGCCCAGTTTCTACTCTCTATACATTATGAGAAATATAAAAAAATATTCTTTTATGTATTTTTTTTTTGAAAGATTTTGGATTGAATGATATAAATATTTATGAATTTTTTAATTCAAATGATGAAAAATTAAATATTATAAATGTAATTTAGAAGTAAATTAATTTAATTTATAATTATATAATTAGTGATATACTTTTGAATGTAATTCAAAAATATATTGTAAATTATACAATATAAAAAATATTTTTTTCACTTTGAGCTGAAAATGGATTCTAGATTATGTAATTCAAAATTATGTTTTTACTTCTAAATTATACAATTCAAAAATATATTTTAAATTATTAAATCTGAAATTAACTTTTTTATTTATAAATTATGTACTTCGAAAATATATTCTATATATTCTATAGTTTAGAATTTTATTTATTTTCTTTAATTGATTACTCTAGATATAATTTCCTTTTTATGCTTCCAAATGGGTTGAATCTGAAAGATTTGGAAGATTTCCTTTATAATTTTCCAAACCACCTTCTCCAATCTTAAACATCTACTGAAACCTTATGTCACATCTGTTGTTGTTTCAAAATTGAAAATTATTAAGTTTTGTTCTCTCTTTATAGAATTCTTTTGTGCTAAGCAATGGTGCCGATTTGGGGGATTTTGGTGCAACATTCACCCACCTGATTTATTTTTCCTTCCTGCACGCTTGCATCTAATGCAGAAAAACACAAGATTGTTAATTAAAAGAAATACAAAAATGGTAAGAGATATAAACTATAAAACAAAAATGGGTATTAAAAACTAAATAGGGTGTAGAAGAAAAATACAGAGATGCAGAAAGTAAAACTTTACAAGTCTTATGGGCTTTTTAAAATGTTGTTTTAAAATAATATCTGTCTATATATATATATATATATATATATATATATTTTTTTTTTTCTGTAGATTTTATTTTCCACGCATGGTTAGTATTAAAATGTTACATTATTAATCAACTAAAAATTATGATAGATATACCTTTTATGATAGTAATTGTAAAGACGAATAAATTTATTGCATGTGAAATTTATAATTTGATGTTTTGTATATATACTATTTTTTCTTAAATTTACTTTTGTTCATTAAACTTCCGTGAATTACAAATATAATCCTCCAAAATTTCAAAATTAAATTGTTCTAATGTAGTGTTAATATTGTGTCAAATTTTTTAACAGAAAATATTGAGGTGGTCGTCAATGATAACAATGTTAGTATTTAATAGAATATTGATAGTACTATTTAATAATATGTTTTAGCATTTGTTATCATTAAAAATAAGTTGTTATTTTTTAGCAATCAAATAATATATCAGTGGGGATAAAAAATACTTATTTTTAAACAAACTGGATAGTCAAATATGCTATTAAACTTTATGAGGAATCAACATAAGATAAGGTAATGAGTACAAAACTGGATTTAAGTTTACCTTTTTTTTCTATCTTTAACTTTTTTCTTTTATAGTTTATACAAACTATTACCAACAATACTACTATTTCTATTTTTTATGTTTGTAATGTTTTCTTAATTAATTTTAATATAAGATTCTAGAAAATAATTATAGAATAAAAGTGTTATACGAAAAATGAAATTAAAATATATTACAAAAAATTATTAAATAATAATAAATTTAAAAATAATAATTAATATTATATTAATTAATTTAAAGACAAAAATAATCATTATAAGAAAAATATTAATTAATAATTAATTTAAAAATAAAAAATATTTAGTCACTATATTAATTAATAATTTTATGGTTTTCCACTTTTTCTCTCGTGAAAATTAGTTGGAACTTTTACTTAAGACATTTCAATTTAGAAGACCTTCAATATATATATATATATTTTTTTTTTCTTTTTTCTTTAATTAATATCCAAAACTTCAGTATTTCATTTATACTTATAAAACTATAAAATATGTCAGTATGCTTCGAGTATTTAGATACCTTTACTGTGAAATTTGTCTTCACTTATGAAAACAAAACAATTGAAGACAAATAAATTAGTCTGAATGAGCAAGTTTAATAGGCATACGTTCAATGCTACAAACACTCATATAATTATTGGATTTTTCTTCCTGCAGCCCCGTTATTAATAAAGTATCACTAATTGCACCCTATACTAACGAAAAGGACTAAAATACCCTCCATCGTTGCTGCTGCACTTCCATTCTCCACCGTATCGTTTGAGAGTGTTGAAGAAGAACAAGAGAGGATTCATTCCCAAAAAAAAGTTCATAAGAAAGCTCATTTTGGAAGTTATTATTTACGTTTCCGAAAATTTGTTTTAAAAATTATGTTTCGGAAAACTTGTTCCAAAACGCATTTTATGTGTTTTAAAAAAAACTTTTTTTGGAAAACTCATTTTGGAAAGTTCGTTTCTTAAGGTATCATATTAAAAACTTGTTCCTAAATACGTTTCATATAATCCCGAAAGCTCGTTTTGAAAATCCTATTCTAAAAATTTTGTTTCATGAATTATATTTTGAAAGTTTTAGAAAGTTTGTTCTAAAATATTTTTAGAATGATGAATCCAAAAGTCAAATTTACAAAAATGTAAAGTGGTCATTTTAAAAATTACAGGAGTGGAGTAAAATTTTAGGGGAGTGCATGCATGAGTTTTTTGTAAACCTTTTTGGTCTTATCAATAGAGTTTGCCTTATTTCAATTTTGAATAATTTTTTTAACAGTTTTGTTATCTACATACTATATATCTTTTACATTTTATTTCCATTAGTTAATAATTCCAAAAGCATATAACATACTAGAATTTTTAAGTATTTCAAATTTATTTTAATATTATATTTAGACATTCTCGAACTTTGATGTGTAGTTTTTCTCCCTTATTTTCCATCTCTAATGAGCTATCATAGTATGATCGCGTATGAAAAAAATAAAATTTCACTAAAGAAAGTGTTCAATAATAATAACAACGTATGCAAATAGTTGAATTATATTAAATGACTGCTCAAAGTTTTATGAGATGTAAATCAAATTAAAAAATAAGATTTTTTTTAAATTAATAAAATAATTTATTAAAATTATGATATTTTTATTTAAAATTTAGTTTTCAAATTTTGTGTGATACATAATTATTTATTAAATTATCATAATTAGTTTCTTATAAAATTAGCGAAAGAGTGTGAATAAAATGACAATAAAATATTATTCAACCAATAGTCTACTTTCACACATCGAATTCTATGATTGATATAAAAAATATATTGAAGATTACAAAAGAAGTTTGTACTCTTCTTATTATCCCAGACCCAGATACATCTCATATTGTTGTGGTTGTTAGGAGAATCTGAGAGGACATAACTGGAAAGATCTCACAAGAAGGAGAAATAGGCCAAACATACATAAGGGGATGACATCACCCTTAACCCAAAACCTTAAGGGTCTTCTTTCTTATATTGCTTAACTTTCTCATTCTTATTCAATGTGGGACTTAGACTCGTACTTGGATTCCTAACAATCTCCCTCTCAAGTGAGAGTCTCCATCATATGAGTCGGTCACCATCGGCTCTTAGTCTCTCTTCTACACTCCCCATTGTATGAGCCAGCCACCATCAGGTCGGTGAAAACCTTCGGCTCTGATACCACTTGTTGTGGTTGTTGGGAGAATCCGAGGGGGCATAACCGGGGAGATCTCACAAGAAAGAGAAATAGGGTAAATATACATAAGGGAATGACACCACCTTTAACCCAAAACCTTAAGACAGTAGGTTTATGGGTCTTCTTTCTTATATATTGCTTAACTTTTTCAATTTTATTCAATGTGGAACTTAGACTCGTATTTGGATTCCTAACACATATATGTATACTCTCATAACTCAATAACAACAAAAAAGAATAAAAGAAAACAAACTTCTCTATAATGAGAGATTGGGTTATGTTTGAGATGATTCTTTTGGAGAAGAGAGAGACAATTTATACGAAATGTTTGCAAATACTAACCATTTAAAAAGGAATGGAAAAACGTTTAATTTTCTTTGCCTCCTATTTCATGGCATGCCTACTATTAAGGAAAATACTTTTATTTCAAGTCACAAAACAACAATTCTCCACCTTAACTTGAATTCAAAGCTGAAACTACATGTGTTTCCTTCAAATGATACGAACACCAATTATGTTCAAGTAGTGTTGGAATTTACAAATTGAAATTGACTTTGTAAACATATCTTCTGCATTATCAGAAGTACCAACCTTTTTCACAATAATATTACCTTGTGAAATGATCTCTCTTAAAAAATGATAGCAAACATCAATGTCCTTTGTCCTTTCATGATACATTTGATTTTTACTAACATGTATGACACTCTGACTGTCACAGTATACAACTGTGATATCTTGTTTCAATCCCAAGTTATCCACCAAAGATCAAAGCCATATAACTTACTTCACCACTTCTGCTACTATCATGTATTCAGCTTCAATTGTGGATAGTGCAGTAGTGGACGTGGATTGTCAAGTTGCTTTCCAACTTATTGCACTTCCAAAAAGCATGAACACATATCCAGTCTGAGATCTTCTTCTATCCAAATCCCCGACATAGTCAGAATCAATATAACCAATAATATTGCTACATGTATTGTGGTTCTTATGAAATACCAAATCAATATCTTTAGTACCTCTATATGAAAGTATCCATTTAACAGCTTGTCAATGCATCTTTCTAGGATTTCCATGTACCTGTTGACAATGCTAACTGCTTGTGAAATGTCTGGACGAGTACAAACCATAACATACATTATGCTTCCGACTACACTAGCATAAGGAACATGTGACATTTGCTCCTCTTCTTTAGTAGGCTGTGATGAAAGTGCAGCTGATAATTTGAAACGAGTTGCTAATGGAGTACTCATAGGTTTCGCATTTTGCATTCCAAACCGTTGAAGTACTTTTTCAATATACTTTTTTCTGTGATAAGTATAATTTTCCAACATTCTTATCCCATGAATTTCGATGCCCAAAATCTTCTTTGTTGCTCTCAAATTTTTCATTTCAAATTCATTGTTGATCAGTGTTTTGAGCTTGTTGATCTCATATATACTTTTAGAGACAATGAGCTTATCATCAAAATAAAGTAATAAATATACAAAAGTACCATCTAGTAACTTCTTATGGTATACACAGCTATCATAATTACTTCTAGAGTAATCATGACCAATCATAAAAGAATCAAATCTTTTATACCATTGTCATGGAGACCGCTTTAAGCCATATAATGACTTCTTCAAAAGACAAACATGATCTTCCTTGCCTTCAACTACAAAACCTTCTGATTGCTTCATATAGATTTGTTCTTCAAGATCGCTATGTAGAAAAGTTGTCCTAACATTGAGATGCTCAAGCTCTAAGTCAACAGATGTAACTATGGCGAGTAACACCCGAATGAAGCTATGTTTCACAACGGGATAAAGCACTTCGTTGAAGTCTATTCATTCCCCTTGGCTAAAACCTTTAGCCACTAAATGTGCTTTGTAACGAGCTGTATCAACTCCAAGAGACCTGTCTTTCTTCTTTAAGACCCATTTACAACCAATGACCTTTTGGTGGTTTCACCAACTCCCTAGTATGATTCTTCTAAAGAGACTCTAGTTCTTCATTCATGACATCAATCCATTGTGAAGACTCATTACTTGTGATAGCCTCAAGATATGTCACAGGATCTTGAGCTTCAATATCCTCTGCAACTAATAAAGCAAAAGAGACTATGTCAGCTTGAGCATACCTCTGGGGAAGTTTAATTTGTCTCCTTATTTTGTCCCTTGTAAGATTATATTGTGTTAATGGAGCTTCATCTAGTTGATCAACACACTCTTGCACTTCTTCTTGAACAAGTTGTTGAGAAGTATCTGTATGTAGTTCGTGTAGACTATTAACTTCAAACTCCACCTGCTTGTTGATACTATCATCTTTTTTCTGCATCTCTAACCTTCTTTGACGAGTGTAACATGGTTAATTCATTGAACTTTACATCTCTACTAATTATGAACCTGGGTGGATGAAGGCCAGTACACCATAACATATAACCTTTCACCCTTGATGTAGATCTAAGAAATATACAGTTTGTGCCCTTCGCTCAAGCTTTCCATCATTAGTATGAGCATATGTAGGACAATCAAATATTCTTAGATTAGAATGATCAGCAAAAGTACCAGACCATACTTCAAAAGACGTTTTACATTCAATTGTAGTAAAAGGAGATCGATTCACTAAATAACAAGTTATATTAATCATTTCTGCCCAAAAAATCCTTTGATAAGTTGGCAGTAGATAACATGCAACGAGCTCTCTCTAAAAGGGTTCTGCTTATATGTTCTGCAACCCCATTTTACTAAAGTGTTTTCTGCAGAGTAAGATGTCTTATTATATCTTCATTTTTGTAAAACTCGTTGAATTGTCCTTCACAAAACTCCAAACTATTATCTGTTCAAAGACGATTGATTTTCTTGCTAATTTGATTCTCTATGAAAACTTTTCATTTCTTAAAATTTGAAATTATCTACAGAGAATACTAGATTGAATTTTGGAATTGATTTACAAATTTAATAAGTTTGCGAATACTTTCTTTCACAAAACTGAGCTTTTAGACAATATTTCCTACACAAACATACTTTTAACGATAATTAAGCTTGTTACAAAAGTGAATTTCATCTCTAAAATGAGACTGGAACACTCCAAAACATATATAAAAGATGATATATGTTTGCATTTGATGTGTTTCTTGGTTTGTAATGAGTTATACATGGCAAACAAAAATGAAATAACTTAAGTGAAAATACATAACATAAAAATAATTGCCAAAAGTAATTAGTCAAGTCATATTAATCAGTCAATAATATTATTAATGGAAAATACTAATAATACTTGTTGCAACTTAAATGATGTGTCAGAACATTTACCAAAAGAAATAATTAATGTGTTTCCTTCATTCAACATATGCTACACATGTGCATCGTTAGGTATGCAATTATGCTATGCATACTCACGAGACACATACATGTCATGCTCACAATCACATCCCAACAACCATATCATGTTGACTTGTTATCTGTTACTTTCTCAATTTATTGTATACATCAACGTAATTTTTTTTTTTTAGTACATGAGGTAGATACTCGACTAAAGTAAAAATGAGTTTTCTCTTATGTAAGTTAACCGATAGAACAATTGAGGATGTAGATAAATGGGAAAGAAATTTTTTATGTTATGTAATAAACTTTTCTTATCGTCGATAAAGAATAAATTAACAGAGACATAAAAGGGTTTCAAATCATAATAGAACATCCAATCCATGTGCTCTGTTATACATGCAATCGTCAACACATCACTGTTTTGGATAAAAAGAAAAACAATTTAACTCATCTACACCCTTTTAGCTCCTTACAGATCCACCAAAACACCTATTGAAATTCATATTTTAAAAACATAAATTCATATTTTAAAAACATAGATAGTGCATCCCATATTTATCCTACGCAAAATGTATGTGTTATTCGTAGGAATATTAATTAAGAAGAAATGAGTCTTCCCTATTTGCTCTCTGCACGGCTTTCACGCAAAATAGGTCTTGTTTTTACGTCATCCACATTTATATTTGTTTTCAAAGTGAGGTAATTTGATTCAAATTTTTATACTAATGATATTTTCAAGGATTATAATGACAAAAACATCTAGGAAGAATATACTTTTTAACTAGAATTTATTTTCAGCCAACAACAAATTTAATCAGTTGATGTAGAACAGTTGATGTAGATTGGGATAATTGTTTAGATAACAAAAAATTAATAATTAAGTTTTGTGTTTTCTATTAATTTTGTTAACATATTTGTTATTATTAGTTTTTTTATATAAGCACATATGATTTAAGACAACAATGAATATAAACTAATTATGACGAAACAAATCCTATAAGAGAATAGCAAAACACTTAACTAACTAGTGAAGTTAATTATCGAATAACTTAAGAATAAGCGCTTAAAATACATAATATAATCGTTGCAGACAAACGAATACATCAAAAGTTATGAAATAGACTATCAACCGAGCTTATTAGATAATATTTTAGAAAGTGTTTGAATCCAGACACTGATTTGTGCGGACGGATCAATAAGTAAAAAAGTTAGAAAATAAAAAAATATTTAAAAATAAAAAACGAAATAATTTATTTTTTTTAAACTTTCTTCGCTGACAGCAAAGATTTGAGGGAGAAACGTTTGAAATTTTTCAAACATAATTTATTTAATTATTAATATTTATATTTATATCATAATAAAATAAATATAATTAATTATAAAGTATTATTATTAGTTTTAAATAAAATAATAATAATAATAATAAAATTAAAATAAATTTATTAAAAGAATAATTTAATTAAATAGATAATAATAATATAAATATAATTTAATAAAAAAATTTAAAATGAAAATAAATTATAATAATTATTTTATTACTGTAAAATAATAATAATATTTAAATTTAATATTAAAATTATTATAAAAATTTTAATTTTATATTTTAAAAATAATTTATCTTAGTTAAATTAATATATTTTATAATAAATTAAACTTTATTTTAAAAATAATTATATAATTTAAGAATTTTATATTTTTTAAAATATTATCAATTATATTAAATAAATAAAAAAATTATAAATAAATAAAATATTTATTATACCTATAGATTACTTATAAATTTTTATAAACTTTTTACTCAAATTTTATCATTTTTCTCCTAATTCAAACAATCAAACTTTTCTCTTAAATTATCTCAAATTTACTTTCCATATCCACTCTTGCTTAAGATGGATTCAACAACCCTTCTAAATTAACCCATCTAAATATATTATACAGACAGACATAATTTTAATTTAAAATATAATATAAAAATATTTCAATAGAATAGTGATATTTGACAACCACAGATATAAATTACAACTGGTTGAAAATTAAATAAATTATTATTTTATTATAATATAATATTTTATTATAAAAGTAGTTGTATTTTGAAAATAGTGGTGCGAAAAGATTATTACTGATTTCAATATTATACGTAAAAAGACGGAAGTAGCGTTGGTTATCGACTACCTCTGAAATTCATTGGGCAAAAACTCTGCCATCAATAAAGTTGACTTAGAAACACTGTTTTCCCTTCCCATCTCATCTCTGTTCTTTCCTTTTCTACCAATTATGGCCGAATCATTTCTCTTCAGCATCGCAGACTCACTCATAGCAAAGCTTGCTTCCCATGTTTTTGAAGAAGCTTCTCGAGTGGTGGGTTTATACGACAATCTTCAAGACCTCACAAAGACTCTCTCTTTAGTCAAGGCTGTGCTGTTAGATGCTCAGCAAAAGCAGGAGCAGAACCATGAGCTCCGCGAATGGCTCACTCAGCTCAAAACTGTCTTCTCCGATGCCGAAGATGTTTTGGATGAATTTGAGTGCCAAACACTGCGAAAGAAAGTGGTCAAAGCTCATGGTAGCGCCAAAGACAAGGTTAGTCACTTCCTCTCAAGCTCTAATCCACTTCTTTTTCGTTACAAAATGGCTCAACAAATCAAAGATATCAGCAATAGACTAGACAAGGTTGCAGCTGATAGGCATAAGTTTGGTCTTCAAATAATTGATGTTGACACACGTGTTGTCCACCTGAGAGATATGACACATTCCCGTGTCAGTGATTCAGATGTGATAGGAAGGGAACACGATAAAGAAAAGATCACAGAGCTTTTGATGCAGCAGAATTCTAATGATGATGATACAAGTCTTTCTGTTATCCCCATTGTGGGGATGGGAGGCTTGGAAAGACTACGCTTGCAAAGTTTGTGTTCAATGACAGGAGGATCCAGGAGTGTTTTCCATTGAAGATGTGGGTTTGTGTTTCTGATGACTTTGACATTAAACAACTCATTATCAAAATCATCAATTCTGCCAATGATCAAGATGCTCCTCCTCACCCACAGAATCTGAACAAGTTAGATCTGGAACAACTTCAAAATCAACTCACAAACAAACTTTCCGGTCAAAAACTCCTACTAGTCTTGGACGACGTATGGAACGAAGACCGAGTTAAATGGGTTGAGTTGCGGAATTTAATCCAAGTAAGTGTATCAGGAAGTAAAATCCTTGTGACCACACGTAGTCATTCAATTGCTTCCATGATGGGCACAGTTCCCTCTCACATTTTAGAAGGTCTTTCTGAAGAGGATTCATTGTCTCTGTTTGTCAAATGGGCATTGAAAAAAGGAGAAGAGGAAAAACATCCTGGCTTAGTAAATATTGGGAGAGAAATTGTGAAAAAATGCAGAGGGCTTCCTTTGGCTGTGAGAACATTAGGGAGTTTACTATTCTCCAAATTTGAGGCCAGTGAATGGGAATATGTGAGGGACAATGGAATTTGGAATTTACCACAGAAAAAGGATGACATTTTACCTGCCCTTAAATTAAGTTATGATCTCATGCCGTCCTATTTGATGCAGTGTTTTGCAATGTTTTCCCTTTACCCAAAGGATTATGAATTCAACAGTTTTGAAATAAGTGCACTTTGGGGGGCACTTGGACTCATTGCATTACCAAAAAAGAACAGAACACTTGAAGATGTGGCCAATCAATATTTGCATGAACTTCTGTCAAGATCTTTTATTCAAGATTTTGCTGACTGTGGCACTTTTTATATTTTTAAAATACATGATTTGGTGCATGATCTCGCTTTGTTTATTGCAAGGAATGAGTGTCTACACGTAAGTTCCAACATTCAAAATATTTTAGATAATGTTCAACGTCTGCCTTTTGCTGAAAGTAGTTTGTTTGGCAATTTAGTCACCAAAAAATCAGCAACTGTGAGAACAGTGATTTTTCCAAATGGTGCAGCAGCTGCCAACGGTGAAGCGTTACTAAATACATGTCTGTCAAAGTTCAAATGCTTACGTGTTTTGTGTTTAAGTGGTTCGACATTCGAGACTTTGCCCCGTACCATTGCTAAGTTGAAACATTTGAGATATTTGGACATTAGCCAAAATTTGAACATTAAGAGTCTCCCCGAGTTTATTTGCAAGCTCCAAAGTTTGCAAGTGTTGAGTCTTGCCGGATGCTTGGAGCTGGAAGCATTGCCCAAAGGATTAAGAAAGCTGATCAGTCTCCGTTTTTTGGAGTTTAGTATAAAGCAAAGTGTTTTGCCTGTGAATGAGATAGCCAACTTGGGGTCGCTTGAAATATTGACTGTTGAGGCATGCCATAATGTGGAGTCCATCTTTGGAGGGGTCAAATTCGCTGCTCTAAAAACATTGCGCGTTGAGAACTGTGGGAGTCTAAAGTGTTTACCGCTGGATGGTAAAAATTTCCCCCAATTAGAAACCTTTGTTATTCTGGACTGCGGTAATTTGGACTTGGAAGTATGGAAGGGCAACCACCACGAAGAACAGACTCACAAGCTAAAATTAAAAACTGTTAAATTTGCAAGTTTATCACAGCTGGTGGCCTTGCCTGAATGGCTTCAAGAAGCTGCTAACTCCTTACAGGGCTTGTCAATTTTAGATTGCGACAATATTGAAACACTTCCAGATTGGTTAACAACTATGACTCATCTGAAAACACTTTCTATAAGGTATTGTTCAAAGTTGGTATCTCTCCCCCACGATATCCATCACCTCACCGCGCTTGAAAGTTTGAGGATTGAAGGGTGTGTTGAGTTATGCAAAAAATATCAGCCCCATGTGGGAGAGTTTTGGGCCAAAATATCACACATCAAAAACATTGTCATTGATGAAACAGGAGAGGCTTAGAAGAATTAGAGGAAGGGCAAGACATTAAGGACACAAATAAGCCTTGAAGGCTTATGTTTATTGTTTTTGTTTGTTTTTTTCTGGAAGTATTTTTCTTAATGAAAACTGGTGAATTTGATAGTTCTCTTATTAATGTGTTTGAACTTTCTACTTCGCATGAAATTGCACTTGGATTATTTGTTTGATGTAGACTTGTTTGATTATACATCTCGTATCCACTCGTTTGTGTGTGAAAATACATTTGACTTTTTATTTAGAAGCTCCATGCAGTTGTGTAATACTGGAATTTTCGTTTATTTTTTGTAATTGTAGATTTACCTGGATTTATGCAGTTGTGTAATACTGGAATATTAGTTTATTTTTTGTAATTGTAGATTTACCTGGATTTATACACTGAAACAAAAATCTGTACTGTTTCAAGTTTTTGTTCAATTTAAAATCTTGTGGAGAATCAGTTAGCCGAACGTGAACGTTGTGTTGGTTGAACCAATTTGCATGGTTTCACTCTTCATGAGGATGGATGCTCCTAGATCAAGTACATTTTGATGAACTAATTTGCAATAATATTTAGGGGATAGGATACTCGATCATTTGAAGAGATTTGCAAAGATGTAACTGGAAATTATGAAACACGATATACTGTGTCATATGACATGTAGTTGGATCGATTATTTCACAAGAGTCAATTAGTAATTTCACAAATATATCAATTAAAAAAATAAAAAATTTATAACATCTATCAAATCATTCCAAAACTTTCACAAGCATTCTCCTCAAATCCTTTCAAATCTTACCATCTATCCATTAATCCAAACAACCTTATCATCCACACACAACCTACTCAAATTCTTTTAAATCCACTCTCTCAAATTCACTCCTCCAATCGAACAAAGCCTAAAGCCTTATAACGTGATGAAAATGGAAAAAATTTAAGGTACTGATAAGTGCCAATTTTGAGTATTTTTTATACATGAGAAAGCTTGAGCACTTGTGGGTTTAAGTGTTCTTTAAAATAGTAATTATCCCCCAATTTGAGAGTTTTTAGATCTAAATTTAGGTTTGAGTCCTGAGTTAAAGGGAATCATTTGATCTTAATTATTGTGAAATTCCAGATATAAAATAATGAAGAAAATGAGAGATTGAAAGATTCATGAAAAAAAAAAGTTTAAAATAAAAAAAACCCAAGCGAAAAGTCATTTAACTTAGGCCCGAAAATGAGTTTAAAAGGGTGATTTTATGTTTTCTGAGGTATCTAGACTTGAGGAGCGAGAGCCGCCGTCAAGGATGAAAGCAATTCATCAATTCTTCTTCTTCTCTAGCAATCTTCCTTTCCTTGGATTGTAATGGCTACCATGAGTAGCTAATTCTTCATCTTTGGGATCGAATGTAATCTTTTGAACTCATTTGTATTTTGGTGATTTTTATATAAAATATTCAGTGTCTACCCAATTGATATTTTCATCTTGTGCTTAATGCTAGATTTTATATTATCAATAGAGTCTTGATTTTGAATCTTGAATTTAACTGGGAAGTACTTTTAAGTTTCTGACCTACATAAAAATAGTCAATATATTGGAATATTAGGGATACGTTTAGATGTATTGATTGCATATAACATCTGTTCTTAATGTTGTGTGGTAATTTACTAAATAGCTGATGGATCAGTGTTTAAAAAAATTCCTTATAAATTTCATGTCAGAGGAATCAATGTGAATGATTTTTATATGTGCATCAATCAATTGTAAGTA
>Ga0209700_100498_pt1 | contig 73945 bp, 29 predicted proteins | sample SiratroredBW_FD_187528 | JGI IMG/M metagenome (GOLD analysis project Ga0209700, IMG submission 187528) | Root nodule microbial communities of legume samples collected from California, USA - Siratro red BW (SPAdes) (version 2) | ecosystem: Host-associated > Plants > Roots > Nodule | place: USA... | reverse complement strand
ATATATTTGATAATATATATAATATATAAATTTTTATTATATATATATATATATATATATATATATATATATATATATATAAAGTTTACTTTTTCTTAACATATTTTTTTTCTCACTTAAGTATATATATTTTTTATGCACACTTCTCTAACCACTTGTTAAAAAATAAAATTATTTATCCACCATCTATATTGATTCAAGAAATAGGTGACAGTGACACAATTGCGGCTGTGAGACTAACTTTTCTGACTACAACTTCATCAATTTGAATGCAAGACAAAAATGAAAGTAAATAATTAACTTTCTATATCTTCAAGTGCCACTGGTAGAGAATTTTGTGCGGCTGTAAGTTGGTAACCCTGGTATATATTCTACTATAAGATTGCCATTATTCTATTACACTTCTGCTTCTCCAAGATAACTTATTAGATAATTAGATAATAAAAATATATATACTTAATACGTACGTATAAATTATGAATATAATCACATACTCCTTATTGATAATTCGTTAATGACTATGCAACAGGGCAACTTAGGTTGAATTTAAAGATTTGGAAGTCTTTGCTAGTAATTAACTGTTTCTATATTCTCTGCTGGATTTTTGGTGTATCATAATAAACACCACCAAAAACCTTGTAGAGAATTCAAATTAGTCTTTACCATATAAAATCCTTCATGGATGAGTTCAAAACTCCTTTATAAAATATTTTATAGCTTAAATAATTTAAAAATATTTAATAAAAGTAACTGATAAATTTTTTAATGAATATAAAATAATATAACAAATATATAATTATATAAATTTTATTATATAAATAAAATATTTTTTCTAGACAAAAGTATATTATTATATAGTTATAATTTTAGATTTATATATGTTGTTTTTGTACTTGAATAAGTCATTTAAACTATTCAATTAATGTGTATTAATTAAATTTAACTTTTAATTATTTTATAAATCAATTTCTTTATTTACCAATTTAAACTACTCTTAACAATAATTTTTTTATAATTTCTCATATATTTTTATCTAATGAAACATTTGTTATTTCAATTTATAATATTGAATATTTCTTTTTAGTTTGAACTATATAATAAATTAAAAGAAATTAAACAAATAATAAATATAATAAAATAATTAATTATCTATATAAAATAAAAACACATAATAACAGATAAGAAAATCAAATATAATAAAAAAATATTACAAAATAAAGAATAATAATAAAATTAAATTAAATAAATAAAAAATTACAAACTAAATAAAATAGTTTATAGAATAACTAAAAACTCCAAGTACTTTATCAGACATTTTTATATTAATTAAATTATTTTATTAGCTAATTCAATAATAAGTTAGTAGTTAATTATTACTTTTATCCAACATTCTTAATAAATATTATTATAGCAGTGTGTGAAAGTCCAATATAAATGCAGCTCTAAGTCTGAGACGGTATTTATAGCACTTAAAGTTGAAAAAAAAAATGTTTATATTTATGCTCTATTATAATTTTCCACCATGATTGCTTTTGAAAAAGCACAAATGAAGAATAAATATTGAAATATTTAATGTAATCTTAAAACAAATATTTCTGTTTTCCTTCGTATACCTTCCTTTACAGATATAAATGCGGACTTTTTTCTTTTAAATAGGTTCAAAACAATTAAGTAAATAGATAGATTCTCAATAAACAAAGTTCTATATCACAGCTTAAAAAAGGATGAAATGTATTACTCACTTTTAAAGGTGACTAAATAAGTAGATTCTCAATAAGCAAAGTTCTATAATCATATCTTAAAAAATAAATGTATTATGATCCACTTTTAAAAGTAAGAAAATGAGTTATTGTGATTTATTTTTGGTCAAACTACCACGCATGCACAAGTAATAAAGAACTAAAAGTAGGAATATGTCCTCTTTAGGAGTAAGTTGACAATCTTGGTCTATCCTAGTTACCAATAGATTAGCAACCTACGAGATTGACCCACCCTAAGTAAAAATAATAATTAAATATCTTATTTTATGAAATTAATTTAAATTGACAAAAAAGTTAAGATACTTTAAAGTATATTAATAATTTAATCTAAATTTGTGTTAATTATTAATTTCTATCATCTAAAAAAATTGAATTTTATAGAATAAATTAACATCAATGACAAACACATTTTGATTTTTTTAAAATTAAAACTGAAAAATTGCATAATAGAAAATTTAAATCTAAAACACTTGATATTTTATATTTATTTTAAAAAATAAACCAATTCATCTCGTTGGTCGGTAGTGAACGGATAAATTAAAACCACCTCATACAATCCATTATTTTTTGATGAATTAAACAAGTTACGCACTTAAATTAACTCACTTTAGTCACAACTAAAGTTAATGGGTGAAATCCATTTAAAGAATAAAAACCTTGATTTTTTGTTAGAGGGGAAAAGATGGGAACCTAATTAATACTAACTTAAAAGAAATGTACGGAATTAACGTACATGACGTGTGATATGTTGGTATTCATAAAATCTATGGAGATATCTGATACATAGATAAAATTGATTGAGATTTGTGAAATTCTGTCCATGTGTCATAATCTTATAGATAAAGTAAGTGATAATATAAATTGAATATTTTGTAATTATATTTTATTTTTCTATTGAATAATTCTATTGTAGCTTAAGGATATATAACGTTCTTGGCTTTTCTATTTTCAAAAAGTTATCAAGAGTTTTATAAGAAAAAAAAGTTTTAATGTGTGTTTTCTTTAGCTCACTACTCATAGGTGTATATTTTATATTTTTCTAAAAATAATATGTATTTTTATAGTTTTAATGTGTATTTTTAATAATGATAATAGTAATAATTTATTTAAATATATTCGTACGGCAAACCTAACAAGTTTTTTTGTTATAGCTAAACCTAACCATTTCATTTAAATAGACTTTTAAAAACCTTAACTTGACATTTATTATAAAATGGTCAAGTCAGACTTTAATCAGATGTTCTCAGTCACCTAACCTTTTTTCACATATACTCACAATGGATCTAAATAAGAAATCAATTAAAATTTTGAACATTATGAAAATAATTTTTTTCAATGTATTAAATAATACAGGAAATAAATTAATTTTCCTAAAATATTTAATACTTTCAGAAAATAAATTCTGAAGACATCAACAGATTCCTCAAAAACATCTAGCAAAAATTAGCTTCTAAAAAATACTTTTGTTTGTGGAAAAAAATACAAAACCACGAAGAAGTGAGAAAAGGGTGAAAGGTGCAAAAAAATCCCCAATACAGGTAGATCCCAATCCCGATTCAATACTCATAACTAAAATAAATAGGCCTCAAATTACATACAACTGGAATGACCAAACTAAAAAACCTTACACGCCTATTACCAGAAAGAAAAAAAAAAAAAAAAAGTCACACGTATCTCCAGAATTTGGAGAAGTAAAAAAACCTTGGTTGAGTCGGTTGAGCGAATGTTATTAACAGTTGCTTTTTCGAAGGTTATATTGCTAACCTTGGTTGCTTGTGTGTTCACGTGAAGGAAAACAAACTTATTCGTTCACATCTCCATAAAGTGAACAGTGGAATATATGCATTGTGTCACCTCTTCGAAGCATCAAATAATTTCTGTGCATATAGTTTTCTACGAAAAAGGCAATCAATATTACGTAAAGTAAGGCTGAAAAATCATGTGTATTTGATCACTTAGGTAATTGTTTATATATGGAGGCTAGAGCAGGTGCACCATTTAGGTTGCGCCATATCTTCTTTTAAATAAGAAGTGTCTCTTCGCCGGATCTTTTGGCTTGCTCTTGATCTGTCCTTGGCCTTTGTTACGCCCAGTACTGCACGGGGAAGAAAGTAATCGTTACCAAAGATCTCTACGTTTGTATACAGTTAACAGATCAAGGTTCTTAAGATCTCAAAAAGACATTTTGAGATAAATTTACACACAGCATACTATATTGTTTCAGGCAAACAAAGGGTAACCTACCTGTATTCCATATAAACCATCCCTTTTGCACCTGACATTGCACTCATGGATCCATGAGAACGACGAGCATTGTTAAGAGCTATTTCATCTGCATCTTCTTCCAGTTGTTCTAATCCAACCGCATCATCACCAGCACTCAAAACCTGATAATAAATATACATTAGTTATTTTCCAGTCAACAACTTAATTCTAAGTGAAAAGGGAATGAAGATAATAACCTTTCCAAGAAGCGCCAATTGATCCTCAATATGATAATAGCTCAAACTAGGTCCTTCATCAGCAGGAGGCAAGCTTGTAATTACCTGTCAAGTATCATCGAATAAGCATACATATGTCAAGATTGAAATATTGACAATAAAGTTATGGAGGCGGACATAAATTACAAATTATCAAGATTGACATTGGGACTTCGTTAGAACACCACACCCAAGAACGCCAAGAAATAATGAAAACACACCAATTAACTGAATATGCCTCTTTTATTGAATTATCACCGAAAACAAGATTACAAAGGAAACAATGATTCCTTTCACACAGGTTTAATTCCTGTCACAACTACACAAAAACATTACCTACCCCAAAACCCAAGGTCGGTCTTATTAAATAGACCAACCTCCAAAACAGAACAACCTTAACTGTCCCAACCGCCTACTATTTATTTAATTTGCTTCTATAATAAACTTTCAACCCTTTATCCTGCCCTAACTGTCTAACAGACTACTTTTGCAATAAGTTTTCTAAACGATTCAGTTCAAGGCAAAATTATAAGAGATTTGGAAATAGATGAAACGGAGATCACTGTGTATTTAGACTGAGATTGAGTCTAAATATATGAGTCAGTTTCTATATAATGTGTTTCTGGAGAACTTCATGTGCACAAATAAACGGCCACGATTATATAAAAGGGACAACACACACCACACGAAAGCTTAGAATCATCCACAAGTGCTTTAACACTTAAATTACAGTATATTTCAAGGACAAGAGATTTAACTAGCCAAAGCACAACACCGCAAAGGAGCAACTGGTTGAAATTGTATTACTAAAAAAGAACAGATACATTATCACAAGGAGATTCAGCTCGTTCTAACTTATTCCAAGACAGCAAACCATCTATCCCATCAAACTCATAAAAAAATTTAAATACAGTAAAGCAAATGGTGTCTCAAGGAAAAATAACTAGAAATGCAGCATGGAGTGAACCTAAAATACCTTAAAGCTGTAACCCTGATCAATTAAAAATTGTTGCCTCTTAGTTGAATAATACATCTCCTGCAAACACAAGCACACCAAAGAGCACATTGCAGCATAAATATCCAGTATAATATTTCAAGTTTTACTTTTCAATGAATGCAGGACCCGATGAATGAATGACTTAGCATAGAAAATATGTATACCTGGGTATCAGTTGAGACAAGGGAATAAAAAAAGGCATTATACTCCTCCTTACCCCCAGCCATCCTATCCTGGAGCTTTCCCTGGCATTTAATTCATTATTTTGAATGTCAGACAACACCATAAGCACAATGCACTACTGACAGACATTAAAAAACATGCAGCAGAGAATTTCCCAGTTTCCACAACCAATCCATCATCATTTGAAATTTAAAATTCAATATGTAGGGCAGGTAAACAGACATCAGTGAGATATCATACTTAAAGAAGCACCTCAGAAACGATAATACATGTAGAAACTTTTGGAAACTGACCTTTGCCCTAAGAATACGACCCAGACGCTGGGCTTCTTGTCTCCTTGAACCAGCATGTGAAGAGATCTGAATTATCACATTTGCTTCAGGAATATCGATTGAGTTGTCACCTACCTGAGAATATAAGAAAGCATGCGATGATTAGATTATCAACTATCCCATTCTTTATTAAGATGTTAACAGAGAATAGCATACAATGTAAATAATATCAACAGGAACTTGGGGAAGCACCATGGCAGACAGAGATATAACATACTAGCTCTGCATATTGCAAAATTATGTAACCCAACAGAAATCATGAAGATATACCCATTCAAATGTTTACATTCATGAACACCAGGATGCCAAACCAGTATGTTACTTGACATATTGAATAATAGTAAAGCAAACAAGCAAATAAAATTAAGAAAAACATACCTTCGAAAGAAATATGGTATTTACATCTTTGCTAGTTTTGAATGCTTGCAAAATTTTTGTCCTCTCTACATGGCTATACACAAGGCATATAAAAAATAAGGATCAAAAACAGCAGAACCCTAATTACAGCTTCCAATAAGAAAAGGTAAATATATGCCCTTAGCACCTTGTAGCACCATATATCATTGGTTTGCGGAGTTTCATGGCATACTCAGTGAGAGCAAACAGATTATCAGCAAAGACTATAATTTTATCACCACGTGCCCTTTCATGGTAATTTATGAGAAACTCGCAGGCTCGGAACTTATTAGGATTCATCACATAAAGTGCCTGTAGATGTAAAGATCATCAATTAAGATAAGTGAATTCAAGCAACTAAACTATGAACAAATTTTGAGTAAAGCTTGTCATTAAAATATTTTTCAGACAACAAATAATCAAAATTAAAAACCATTTTCATAGAACATGCAGTCTATTGAAGAAATAATCAAATTTTCTGCAGAACCCGTATTTCATAATCACCCATAAATTTACTATTGCAAATATCTACAGTGTTTCTAGTGGCCTTGCCTGCCTCTTCTTGGAGTTCTCTTTCTTCAAATACTCAGCAAAAAACTCTTTTGTCATTGGACACCATACTTCAGCACACTGTACATTTGCAATGAATCCACCTTTTACTAGATCCAACCAATTTGCTTCGTACAGCTTGGGACCAATCAGGAAGTTCAGATCTGTAATCCTTTCGTCCTCTCTGACAAGTGTAGCTGCATATTCAACAGTCAAGACCTCTCTGTTAGTAGAAAAAGTTAAGTTCATGGTCAAAGCAACCACAAACCAATGCAATAAAGCATACCTGTGAGCCCAAGTTTACAATGAGATTTAGTGATACTAATGACTTTTCGAAACATATGAGCCGGAACCACATGCACCTGTTAATCATGTCAGTGTATTATGCGTAAGGAACAATTCCCATTCAGGCAAGGAGTATATAACTTTAAAGTTGCGTGACTACCTCATCCATGAGGAGCAATCCCCATTCTCTGTTTCTTATTTCTTCAATGATCTTTTCAGATTCTTCAGACCGTTTACCACCAAAAGCAACCATATTATATGTTGTCACAACAACACCAGCGTTACCACGGAATCTCTCTTTACTATCAGACGTGAATCGACATATTTGTTCTTCTCGGATAGTTGACCAAAGTTTAAATTGAAAAGCCCATTGATCTACAGAAACAGCATTTGTAGCCAAACAAAGGCAGCTTTTTTTTATCCGGCAAGCTGCAGAGACACCAACTAGGGACTTTCCAGCACCACAAGGTAGAACTATTATGCCAGACCTTGCTCTGCCTGGGGTGGTAGACAATAAATTGCACTCAGAAACCATTTATATTTTAATGTGCAATTTACACATAGCATACATTAATGTTACTCAAGTCATTAAGAAAGTTTGACACTTAACTTTGATGCAGATAAGTTACTGTAATCCTTATCTTTAACATGATTTTTTAAGTGTAATTTATGATACCAGCACATCAAATACCCTAGTTATTAAAAGAGAGAAAAAATAATCGCCAACCCATTCCTAATGGCTTCCAAGTGAAAAAAATCATTGAGCAAACGTTGCACCCTTCTAAAACTTGTTCTGAAGTCTGTATATTTTCTTCAACTAAAACTTCAATCGTCCTTAACACCTCACTGGTTTTAAAATGAAGTTGAAAATTATAGTCTTGAAAATATGCAAAACTAGAATGATATGTTTTAAATCTCAGCACAAATAATCCAAGAAAATTTTATCAGATTTAAAATAATAGTTGATGGCCACTCTTAAATTTAGCATGGGAAAAGTGAACAGCTGGTGACTTGTGTCCTTGCAAATGTTGTCAACCTTACCATTTCCAAACATTTTACTCAGACTCTTCTCTTGATATGGCCTTGGTTGTGCTTGAGGCTTTAGTTCCATGTCAAGGTCCGGGTTCACCTGCAGCATTGAAAGAGTTATATAGCATGAGTCGCACACAAGGTTTAAACACCATGACGATAAATTTACAGGATTTTAACACGTCAGTAAATATATTGATTATAATCCTCAATGTCTTTTAGCAGCACGGTGAGCAGATGTATATAAAGCACTACTCACTGTATCATTTCTGAAGTCATACTCCTCCAACATGGGATAATTTAATGCATTTGGCAAGCAACGCTGCTTTACATTTTCAACCTGTATATAAATCAGTGAAAACTTTAATAAAACAGTTTGATGCAAAGCAAATCTAGTTACTCTATTCTGACTTATGATAGCAACCTAGTCTATTCATGGAAATAGCTGTCATCATATCTTTCCCCAAACAAAATTTAAATTTTCTTGGAAGCTTCTTGTAGTGAAACTAATGGAATGTTTTGACACTACTATTAAAGTATTGGAGAATTTTACAATACAAGCCATGCACTACTAACTGCTATGAGAATTAACACTTATCACTGGCAATTAAAAGCACTCCAAACAATGCCAGAGCTAAATCATAAAGTAAGTGCAGCATTAAAAAGTACATTTATCTAGTTCTAAATTTAATAAATGTATTTATTCATTTTATGTTTTTTTAAATATCCATTTTCTTTTTCTGAAATGTGAATGACCTTAGCTGCCATAGTTACTTAAGACAAATAAGGTATCATTGATACAATTTTGAGGTCTGCCTTGGGAATATAATGTAAAATCTAAATAGCATGGATATATAAAACAACACACATTTTTTTTGTTTTTTGAAACACAAGACACAAATATGATTCAACATGAACAAGGAAATACAGGAAATTTTAAAAATCATAGAACATAGCACAGCTATAATACATATAAATCACAAGAGATTGATTCATTAAACATATAAAAATGCTTAAGTTTATCTAAATGTTATAGTATTCCAATTCGTATTGATACATAAGTTTAAAAATAAAAGTAAAAATTATAAAATGCAGGTAGACAAAGTGTCCTTGCAGTGTCTGAAATAAACACATATATGACATCAGTCCAACAAGAAGGGTACTATTAAGAAGTTGTGTACTTCTGAGCATAAAAGAAAAAGCAAACAGATCTAGAGCAAGAGTGTTAAGAAAAGTCCTACAATGTTTTCCAAAATCTCCACCTATATTACCTGAGAAGGATCAACTTCAAATGAATGTGTTTCTTTCTCTTCTGCAACCGCTGCCACTTCTGCTTCGTTTAGCAATTCATCATGAGTGCCTTCAATTTCACCTGCTGCTTTGCTGATTGTAAATCCATCTCCATTTACATTCTAATAAAAAATAAATAAACAGAAATTTGGGAAAGGTTAGCAATTGGAATGCACATAGCAAGAACACAATAATATTGGTAATGTCAGAAAAAGGAATTCACAACCAAAATTATAATTTTTAGAAAAATCTACAAAAGAAGAAAAGACTTAGAATGTCTGAAGTATGTACCAGCATTATAGTAAAGAAGGAGGTCAATCCAATTTTGCCCCATTAATATTCACAGACATGGAAATACTGAATGTAATTACAGGTAGGGCAACAAAGAATATGAGAATATATAAAGATCATGCACTGGGAACATTAATACTTATGTAGTCGTCACCAAGGCCCATGTAAGGAACAATCCAATTATATTTACCTGGACATTAAACAACAAGGTAAACCAAAGCCACCCCAAACAAGCTCTGGCACCACACACAAAGAAAAATAGAATGTATCACAAACCTCTGAAATAATCCTTGCTCGAGCTATAGTTTCATCCCTGAGCAATGTCTTCAATACCTGCCAAATATGGTACGATGGACCACATGAGATTTTATCACTTAACAGAGGACTCAAGAATATGGCAGAAAAAATAAAAGCATCATTTTTATACCTCTGGAAATGGAGATTCAACAAAGTAGCGATTCTTCTTGAGCACAAGTTTCACCTTGCCATAATTAGCAGTAGAATCATGTATAAATTTAATCATCTCTTTGGGAAGCTTGGTCTTGGATAACTTGTTCAAAACACTTATAACTGTTTCAGTTTCCAGACCAACCGAAACAGCCGCATACAGCGAGTGTGGAGTAAGGTTGTACTCATGCATAGATTCCGGCCTATTATCGATCAAAAACCCACATATCAAAGACGTAAGTACTGTTGTTCTGTCAACTGAATATGACATTCAACTTGAATTTCTCGTTCTTGTACTAAATTTTTTTACCTGCAAACAGGCTCAGCAATGGCGATTAGAAAATCATAAGCTTGCTTGTACAAAGGCGAGAAAGTCTCGAGGAATATGCGGCCATTGCCACAAGCCCAGAGAGGGCGATTGGTGTGATCCTGTTTCAGCTCTAATTTGCTAAAATCCTTGGTTTTCCCTTCTGTTTCAGGCGCAAACATCGATTCATTATCACATAACAATCCAAAAAAACAACGCTCAAGCACTAACCCTACTGATTGGTAACTCTTTCAAACATTAAAACGAAAATGAAACGAAAAAAAGAAATTGTAAATTAACAATACCGTCATCGTCGTATGCATCATCGCCGCCATATACATCGTCATCTTCAAGAATTCCTTTTCGAGGATCATCCTGCTGCAAATAGTATTAGGAACGCGAAATTTAACAGGAGAAAAAATAAAATCAAAGATGAACTAACGAATTTTGAAGAGGCCTTGAACTTTTTGAACGGAGGCCTTCCTCCTTTTTCACCTGTGAATTTCAAATTATAAGAGATTATTATTCCATGTATTTGATCTCAAAGATGGATTATAAAATTTGGACTAATGGTGAAGTACCGTATCCCATGATTCCAATGGATTGTGTTAGGTTATGAAATTATTGTTTAGTTCTTGTTTGTTAAAAGCTTTTCTTTCTCTGTGAAACACTGCAATAATCCAGAACGTGAATGAAAGAGGACCGAATCTGCTTATTCAACTTCCATTGCTTCGCTACCGCTAATAAAAACAGCGATGAAGAAGACGGTGCAGGTTTCGTGCTACCCCAACAGTTTGGGCCGGCCCAAAACTTCATTTAGTTACTTGTCTGAATTCTGAACAGTTATTTGTGCAACCAACCAATTCCAGGTAGTTCCTTCCTGTAACCCACCATTTACTTTTTGCACCCATAACTGATACGAAAGGACATAAGTGTCCTCTGGATATATATAAAAGAGATTCTGATTTTTGGCGGTAGCTAGATTCATTGTCAAAGATGCTGGTCGATCGTTGAAAGTAAAGTTGTGTCGTTGTCTTTATAGGTGAGTTTCTGTCCATTTGTTTTCTTTATTTTTATAAGTTATAAAATTTTATTTTGGTTTGATTTGCATTTAATTTAATGTTGATTTTGGTTGAATTTTAGTTAGATTTGTGTTCGATGTTATTGGAAAGGTAATATGTGACAATTTAGTATAAACGACCGTGGGAGGTGTAAATCAAGTCACAAAATCCTTTTCGGAGTGTAATACAACACTTCTAAACATTCCTTTTTAGAATAAAAAAAATCTTTCGAAAAGTTTTTTATGAAATAAAAAAAAAATGCATTTTCTTGCTTCCTAAACACCCTTTCCAAAAATAAAATTGTCACCTCCCATTAACTTCTGAAAAATTATTTTCAAAATGTATTTTTTGATTTTCAACAAGTAGTTTTCAAAATGTAATAATAAACTTCCGAAATACCTATTCTAAAACACATCCTAATTCCAGTCAACGACAGAATTCGAATTTTAAAAATTTGATGAGTGGAGGAAGCAATTGCCCCAGTTCCACAATATATATTATTAACTCAACTCAAACTTTTTATAAATACAATCAACCTCAATATACTAGATCAACGTTTGTATGGACTTACTTATTATTTATGTTATTACAGTATTTTTCAAGTATTTTATAAAATCATTAAGTGATCTCCAGTTCTGGTATGTGTGAAAAATACATTAAGCTACATCAATTAGAGTTTGAACAAAATTAGTGATCTCATCTTAACTACATCCATTTTTTAAATCACATCAAAAATATTAAGATAAATTTTGAGGCAAGGGAAATAAGAAAATTATTAACGTATTGCATTTTAAATAACTTATATATGACATTTAGAGTTAGAGTAAGAATGTTACAAATTTTGCTAATTTGGGTATTTTTATATATGGAGGGTAATTTTTTTTCAATGTTACGTAAATGGGTATATTTTAAATATTTATCATATTGGACAAAACGTGGTTTGAAGTAGGCTTTCAAATAAATCAACTCGTGCATCAAATTATAGCTTTCAAAAAAACTTTAGATTTTTTTAATTGAAATCTATATAATTGTTTTTTCATCAATACGATTTATATATTTTTTATTTTTTTTTTAAGAAATCGTGCATTGAATTGTGATATGTGTTTGTTTTTTTTTAAAAAAAAAATGGTTTTGTAAATTTTGAAAATGATTTTTACAAAATTTTCAACAAAAATTGAATATTAAGATTTGGTTTTTGATTTTTCTGAATTAACTTAATTGATTCTTATTTATTTAAAAATATTTATTACAAAATACTATGAATTTGGTTACCTATTTTAAAATAAAATATGAATTCTTACTACCAATATAATTAAAAAAAATGAACTTTCTTTCAAAGGGAATATACTTATTACCTATTTTTACCATGTAAATAAATCTTTGAAAGAATTAAATTGTGATTTATTGAATGAGATCATTTATACTACTTAATAAAAATCAACCATATATCGTATTTAAAATTGTAATTTTTTTAATAAAAATCAACCATATCTCATATTTAAAATTATAATTTTTTAATTTGATGTTTAAGAGATAACAACATTCTAACTTGATTGTGGATAGACCAATATCATACACAATTAAAATAAAAAGTGTCAAGCTTTACAATAATTTTATCCTCATATCATTCTATGTTGACTCGATTTACAGTTTATAAAACATTTACAATAGTTACCAGTTTTATTTTCATTTGAAGATTATTAGTTATTTTATACCAGATTAAATTTTATTCCTAATACTTACACACAATATAAACAATTAAGATAATCAACTATTATTTTTATTAAATCGATTCTAAATAACTCAACAAGTATTATTACTATGAAAATGAATGTCATATTAAAAAAATATTTACTACAACAATAGAAAATATTTATTTATTTATATGTTGCAGGTAAGTGATGTTTTTTATTTAAATTATTTATCTACTTCTTATTTTATATTTCCATAATAATATTCAATTATCATCATCATTTTAATGGCTAAACCACATTATTATAATTAAAATAAGTAAAGACCAAATAAGTTAATTAAAAAAAATCAAAACTGAAACGAAACTAAAATTAAAAAAATTAAACAAATCCTACATTAAAATATAATTTATCTAACAATAAATAAAAAAAATATAAACTGTGATTTGGTGAATGCACAAATCGTATTTCAGTATACAATTGAGCTCCAAAATACAAATTGTGCAATATCAATTTTTTAAAATGTGTCCATTTACACAGTATTGAAAAAAAAAATACCGTACTTTAATAAAAAAAATGACATAATTTTCATGGATGTTCGTTCTATTTTTTTTTTATATTTTTGTTAGTACGTATTAAGTTTCGATATACTTGTATCGCATTTTTTATTGCCAAAAAGACTTAATCCATTGAAAAAAAAAAAACTCTCGAAGGAAAACTCGGATCTCAATGGCACTTGAAATACGTGAGAAGAAAATCAAATGACACGACCAACACTAAAAATGACGTGGTTGCAAGAGTTTTGCTTTCCATCACGAGGAAAAGTGTCCTCATAACTCAAAAGACGATATCTCCGACTCACCAAAATTTCTCTCAATAAATATGTCAGCCATCACAACATTCAAAGATATTTGCTCCTGATGTCTTTCCAATTGTGCTTATTTTAAGTTTTAATTATAATTTGGACTAAAAACTCTTTTAAACAGTGTCTTTAAAGTTTTTTCTTATTTATATTTAATATTCTATTAATTTTAACAATTTAAAAAGATTTTAAATTTTACTATTAAAATTGGATACTCATATGAACTATAAGGTATTAGAAATAATATCAAGTATTAGTATTCAACAAAAGAATATTTTACCAATATTTGACCAAAAAAAATAGGAAACTTATACATTTCAAAAGAAATTGAAAGAACACGTGAAAATAACGTTTATGCGTTAACACAATATATGATTATTATTATTATTGATTTTCAATTTATATATCTAACTTTTTTCTAATATCTATTTTAAAAATATAGATTATTAAAAAATAATTATTAAGATTATATAATGAGTGCATGGTAATAAAATTGGTATGTCTTATGCCAAACAACATCTTACAACAACTTAACTGAATCCTAATATCACTACTTTGATAATATATATTTAGATGGATGATTATGTCCTAGTCAAGACTGTATTGGACATTCAATAATGTTTCATATAAATAAAAATCTATTAAAATATTATACATAAGTGAGGTTAATAAAATTTTAAAACTAATAAAATAATAAGTTACAAATTGAATACGAAAAAAAAGATATTACATGCTAAAAAAATTATCTAAAATAAAAACTAGATTCGTAAAAGTTGTGAGGTTAGAACCGCTGAGTGAGCATATCTCTCTTAATATAACAAATGAATAGTTGACAAATATGATATAAATGTCACTTAAGCCATAACTATCAAAAGTGATTTATAACTAGAAAAATTGAGTAATTTTTTGATTTGACGAAAATAAAACGTACTGAAATTTATGATAGTTAAAAATATAAACACTTAACATCAACGTATTTTTGTCCCTAATTTTTTGTTTATCTTACTGAAAGAAATTATGATAATTTTATAATTTACTTCTCCTTGTTTTAGAATGATTTACATTTGTAATTGAGTTTTTTTTATAGTTTTTCTTATTATTTATTGAGTTCTTAGTAAAGATTTTTTAGATACTTTTTCTTAGTCACTTTGATCGTTTTCTATCATTTGAATAATTACATTTTATAACTGAATATTAAAATATTAGTTCTATCATTTGAATAATTACATTTTATAACTGAATATTAAAATATTAGTTCTTTAATTTTACTTCTTGTTTGTACTATTTGATATATATTTCAGATTGATTTTAATAATAATAATAACTAATTAGTGGGTCACTTGCTCGATGTTTCTGTATAATTTTGCTTATCATTAAATAAAAATTTATTGGGCTTATGTCCCTTATGGTCCATTGAGGTTGGATATGCATAGTTTCTATTTACATTTTTTTTACTAAAGACACCCCTCTAACCCAAGTAAGTGCATTTAACAATTTAACTTTTTTTAAAAAATTAATCCATTTAATTATAATAATATTTATATTTTTAGTAAATCAATTTTCCATATTATGATTTTATTTCCATCGTTCATTTACCTTAATCCAAAAAGTATGTTTAATCAATATAATTTATTTATGAATACAAAAATAAAAATTATGAATATGGAAGCAATTATAAAAAAATACTAATATATTTTTATTAGGTAATTAATTCTATTATAAAATTTTAAAAAATATTTAATATTTAAAAAGAATATTTTATAATAGTAAGAAACTAAAATTCAATTTAAATAAAATCTTCAAACATTTATTTAGTTCTGGTTTTACATTTAATTTTAATAATGTTTGATTCTGATAATTTTTTAATGAAAATCCAAATGACAACTCTGGGTAATATTAGTTTGTTTAATGCTTATGTCCTATTCAGCAAACACCTTGTTTGGAAACGACAGGGATGAGCACAATGCACAGCCCTCATTGCAGATCAAGGGATCACTTGCAAGGTCATCCCTCATAAAGGGTTACCACTACTGATAAAGGCATCACCATAACTTTCAAGTACATTTTTCTTTATAGATTTTGACATGAAACAATCTTAACTTTTTTATATATATTTTTGAAACTAGCACAGTAAGTTGTGCATAAGGGAAAAAAAAATACAACAGTAATCTAGCAGTAATATAGTTTTTTTTTTGTCAAATTAGATTTTAATTGGTCCGAACCTTAATTAAGTTTAATATAGACTAAGTTTAATATGAACTTGTTCTTTATTATATCATGTCGGCTTAATTCCAATCCATCTTAATTTGAGTTCAACTTGGTCTAACAAAATCTTATCTAAGTTGGATATGATCTATTTCATCCTAACTTACACTAGGTCCAAATAAGGTAACATAAGTTTTAATATAACTTAAATTGATTTAGATTTGACCCAATTCAGTTTTAGCTTGATTTAGATGTGACTTAATAATATTTCAGCTACACTTGACCAACCTAATGTGATTTAACCATCATAAATTTGACATGGGTTCAACTCAACTTTGCATGACTTAGGCTTAATCCATTTTTTTATAACCTACACTCAAGTCAATTTAGGTCAAAGCGAATCCCGACTTACTTAAGTTAATGTGGATCCAACTCAACCTAATTAAGTCTGATTGATCTTAGACCAATTTAATAATACGATTCAATTCAACCTTATACAAAATTATATTCATTAAACTTGACATAGACCTAAGCTGATTTGACCCAACTAGGATCTTACTCTATTAAATAAGACTTGGGTCTAATATTATTAATAGTCTAATATAAATTTAAATGAATAATATAATATAATATAATGTATAGTATATATTAATCAATCATTAAGAATTGTAAATTTTGTAAGTCAAAATTTACATAATTTTTGTGGTCATGTTTTAGAAGAAATAAATAGTTTTTTAAATTTGAGAAAATATGATTTTAATATCTCAGAAATACCGTTTAGAAATTAAAAACGATTTAAAAAATTCGTTTGTTCTTAGAAAGACATCACCTAGAAACCCTAAGACTAATAACATAATTGGATTGGCGTTTAAATACAATATTCTAACTTATTAACGTAAAAAAAATCTCCAACACAAAAGTAAGTATATTGATAGTTCATCGAGGCACGAATATAGCCATGCTCAAGGAATACAAATATTTACTAAGTCTGTTATAACTTGGTCGAAAAATCATTTTAATATCTCAGATTTAATGTCTAATGAGTAAAATATAATTTTTAAATTTGAGAAATTTTTATTATTTAACGAAAATGAGATGCCAAAATTGGATTATCTTTTACTTTCTTGTTCGATTATCTGGTCATCTTTCAAATTAAATTTGTTCCCTTCACTCTCACCAAACTCAATTATATATAATTTAAATTGAATTAGGAAATTTTAATTTAATTTTATCAAGTTAAATGGATTTGAAATTTGAAATTTAATGTATTTTATTAGACGTGAATGGAATCTATATGGAATCTCATCCATGTTCACTCAACCGTAATACGTGGTAAAAATAACGTTTAGTGAACACTAAACAAGATACCAATGTATTTTACGAGTATCCTATATTATTGAAAAGCAATAATTCCTATGGTGTTCTTACATAACTTGTATCACACCTCAGAATATGATGTTCCCATATAAAAATTATGGATGATATTATTTTATTCCTTAGACCAAATGTCTTCTAGATATTTTATCTAGTTCATATGTTCATTGTTTTGGTAGCGATTTAACGTGTTTTTTAGTTTTTGAATTTTTGAGCGTTTTTTATTTTAATTTAACTAAATGAGCATTAAAATATTTTATATCAAAGAAGAAGACTAGTGAATTAGTACAAATAAAAAAATGCATAAAATGATATAAGTGCATAAAGTATTTATACTTAATTTTATGACTTTTTTTAGTTAAATAATCTTATTTCTTATGGAACCTTCGTTTTTCCTTTTAGACGGAGAAAGAAAAAAATAATTTGATTTTGATTTTGTGTTGTACCTAACACATCATACCTTTATAGATCAAATTGATTTCTTCTTATCAGGTTAATATATTTTTTTTTGACAGTTTAATATATTCAAATATATTCACTAATTAGATTACTTATATTATTCTCATTTAAATGTCAATAATTAATATAATATATAATTCACATTAATCAATTATTAAAACTGCAAAATTCTACAATCCTGGATCTAGGTCAAAATTGGTTAAATTACATATTAATCAATTATTAAAATTGTAAAATTCTACAATCCTAAGCCTATAAATTACATTTTGACCAACGTATGATGATTTATCTTAACAACTTTTCTTTTGTTATCATATACGAGTGCGTGATAAATTTGTATTAAAATTTATAAAAATTATTATTAAAATAAATTTAAAGAATCCATCCACAGTGTAAAAGTTTTTAAATATAATTTTTTATTGCAGGTATAGTCTAATCCGCTGGATAAAAAATAATGTATCTCGTCATAACAGGACTACTACTAACTCAATAATTTTGCTCAAAGTATACAAATATTTTCTTACTAACAGTGCCAAATCATTAAACTCAATATAAATGTTGAATATGGGAGATTTGAAAAAAAAGAGTAGGATGAAAGATGTTGATATAAGAAAAAAAAAATTGATAGACACAAATATAAATAAATTCGAATTATTTTATGTTGTTTAATGATATTAATTTAAAAATATTTTTTTAATTAATTGCGATATTTTAATTATTTTATTAAGTTCTAATAAAAGGGTCCTTTAAGAAGAATATTATTTTTAAATCGAGTTAGCTTTAAATGTAATCGATAAAATTAAATTATGTGAATTAACTTCTTTAATTAGCATAAACGTTATTTTAGTTTCGTGTATAGTTAGAGTCAGACAGATCTCGTACCAACACGGAAAATAAAATGATTGGACAATTTTTTGTATTATTTTTAATTATAAACTAAATTTAAAACATACAAATAAAACGTTAACCAATTATATCAACGCGATGCCTGTCTTGAATAATTCGAATAATATTATCCTTTTAAAAATGCAATCCTTTATCTGGCTATAGTGTATCCAATAATTATACGCGTTGTTTCAGATATTCAGTTAGCTAAGTTTATAAATATTGTTTGTTTAAAAGGGAACTTAATATTAGTCACTTCCGAAGTATATTTAATTACTACATAATCTCTTAAAGTATTCAATCATTATGCGTAGATGGATTAATAATCCCTGTGAAGATTAAAGAAATGATATTAATTAACCTTGCATTATCAGGAATAGAAACATATAATATCGGGTGGATGATCCTCATTTTCCATGATGGAACCACATATTCTTTATTTATTTCATCTTTATCGATAAAGAAGCAGGGGTCATAAAATGAAAGAAAATAAAGTTTACGCGTCTGATCAAGTGAAAGAAGAGGAAATGAACGGTTGAGATGCGAGGAAGAATGACGAAAGCAAACGAAGGGGTGAGTGGGGGGAATTTTCAATTTTTCCGTGCAATTCTTTTCTCGTACACGTAAACCTGCTCTGCACTCGCGCACACACACCAACACATCATCGTGTCAAATACCAACGAAAGCAATTACTCGCGCAGTTTCTTCTTCTTCTTCTTCTTCGTTCTCGTCTTCTGTTGCTGAATTTCGATTTCTTAATTCTCAATCTCAAGGTTCCATTCTCCATCGCCACTCCTATCTTTCTGCTGATTTCGGACTAATTACTTGCTCGTATCCCCTCCTTTTCCTTGCTTTTCAGTTCAGCTATTGATACTGTGTCGTTTTAATTTTAATTTGCTGTATCTAATTTATCGTGTTTTCCCCTTCGTTTATATGCTGTTGATGCTTGAGGACTGCTTCAAAATGAATTCGTTGAACTTTCGTCTGAGATTTATCTGTTTGTCTGTTACGCTTTTCTATCAATCTCTGTTTTCGAGTTTCAAATAAATCGCGGCCTGTTCTGATCGTTTTGCTTAGTACTTACTTTGTATTTAAAATTTGGTAATAGTTCTTGATGAATTGGATTGCGTTTCGGAGAGTTAGGTATTATTACTCTCTTTCCGTGAGGTAGAGTGATTTCCACGCACGATCGTGAATTTGCGATTACTGAATTGGTTACCGACTCTCGTGATTGAGTGCGTGCGTGGATTAGTGTGAAATCGCGTTCTTATGATAATTAACTATGTGAAGGGATTGTGCATGCATATGGTGATGAAGGTGAATTATCCACCCAGTGTGTGTGGTTTAAATTTACAATCATGGTCTTTATATTAATTAATTAATTATCTGAAGAGGTTTTGCATGTATATGCTGATGAAGGTGCAATGATGCACTCAGTAGCTATAATTGCTTTTGGATGCTGGAGATAGGGCGTGATGGGCGGTTGCTGTTGCTGTTGTTCTTCTAAGGAGACTGTGTTGAGCGCTCCACCTGCCTACTATTATGTCAGTATACTTTCCATAATTGAATTCTGTGCTTTTACTTTATTTTATTTTTAGCTTTTGCCTAACTTTGCTTTTCTGAGAAGGGTTTGATTTATTGTTGCGGGACATGCATCGATTTCACTGTTTTGCGATTAGAAAAGTTTCCAATTATTAATATTCAGTGCTTTCTTTCTCTTCAACAAAACCGAAAAGGAGGGAAAGACATAGCTTGTGCGATAGACAGATTTGGCACGGAAGATGCTTGTAAGTTGGTTTGCCACCTACTGAGGGAAGGTTTAAGAGTGTTCTTAATGAAGTCTGTTCGTGTGAGAAAGGAAACTGATAATAAGTGAAGTTGATCAACATACAGTCTTGCATTTATTAGAAAGAAACATATAATTGATCCTCCAGTGATAGCTGAATGCCATCAGTTTCGTCTTTTGAGGAACTAACTAATATGATGTCACTTTGAGGACCAATTTAGTGTCATAATAACACTGATAGACTAGTATGATGTGATCACAAAGGAAGGATTAACCATTCAACCTATTAACGCAACACCTAACTCTTAGAGGACCAAAATGAATATTTGGTCTTGATAAAAAATCAGATCATATAAGGTGGGGCTTTTTAATGTTTTGTTCAATGAGATTTTGAAGTCAGTTTTCAAGTAACGGAGTTTATGATTGCTTTCCGTTGTTTATTATCTATGGTTGTGATATCAAAATGTTATAACATTGCTTCATTTGCTGCATTCTCTTCTCAGCAGTATCCAAGAGCATCAGAGGAGCATGTTCCTCTATCATCTCACCAGGGTGCCGCTTCTGCTTTCTCTGGGCGACTCTTGGTTGATACTAATCTAGATACTTCATCTCCTGATACTTATAGACCTCCTCCTGCTCCTATCCCTTTCAATGTTACTTTTGGGACCACTCAAACTCCACCTACAGCTCAAGAAATTCAGAGTGACAAGAATAATGCATCATTGTATTCTACAAATTCTAGTGCAATTCAAGAACCAGTATCTGGAGACAATCATGGGACCCCACTTAAGATGGAAGAGCTGAAGGAATCAGAATGCAAAGTTCAGACCGATCTAGAGCTAGATTCTGCTAAGGGTTCTGAAATTGAACTTGCAAAGTCAGGAAAACTTGTAGTTTTAGTAGAAGAGGAGGATACATGCCCAATTTGTTTAGAAGGTGATGTTTTCTTAGCGCCTCTTTTAAATTTTTTTCTAGCTGATGGTATTAATTAGGCCATTTATTATGTGACAGTTATCCTGTTTTGGGTTAATGTTGAATACTGATGATGGATGTATATATCCTTTTATCCTAGCAGAATATGATGCAGAGAATCCAAAACTCGCAACACAGTGTGACCATCATTTTCACCTTGCATGCATTCTGGAATGGATGGAAAGAAGTGAAACTTGTCCTGTGTGCGATCAGGTTTCTCCCAATAATTCCCAACTTCTCATCTATCTTTAGATCTTTTTGAATATGCCCTTATGAATATGATTCTTTGAACAATTCCATCTTTTTCTAATGCAGGATTTGGTTTTCAACCCTCCCATTGAATAATACATGTCAACTTAGGAGTTCAAATATAGTGTGTAGTGTTTGAGGAGCGAGATTACAAAGTCATGACTTAAATACGGTCGCAACCCGAGTTGGTGGCTGCATTTGAATTGTTTCGTTTTCTGGGCTTATTCCATTTTTTACTCACTGTCTACTGCGTTGCAGCATAGGAAATTAAAGGAAATATTAGTTTTTATCAATTAGGATGTTTCAAAGTGATATCTGGATATTACATTCGAAATCAGCGGCCAATATGATTTCTCTTGCTGTGGATTGTAAGACTTTTGTTACATTGTCAAAGAATGGTAGGATGTTCTCTCTCTTTCATCTTTTATAAGGTCGGAACAGGAGTAATTCTTGTTTGAGGTATTACTTTACGTTGTATATTACTTTTACGTTCTTGCTAATTTTACTTCACATTGGGCACTTAATAAATTAATATTTTTTGTTTAGGTTTCATACATTGCTTGAGTCATTTTACTCTCCATGTCTACGTTAAGTTATTCCATGTATTAGTGTTGAATAATTCTGTTACCCGCATTAACACGACACGTGATCATATGAAGCAAAATATATTTGTTTTTATGATAAAAATATTGAGGGATAATTTTTTTAAGTATTTAAATAAAAATAATTATAAGGCTTAAATGAGCTTTAAGTGTTTAATGAATTTTTTAATTGAGTATCTAATAAAAATTTTCACACTTTGATTACCTTTCTATTGTTATTCATTTTTATAAATATGTATGTGCGAATGACCTTCAAATGAGAATAACTTATATAATGATAAATCATATTAAATAAACATAAATCTAAAAATAATAAAAGATTGAAATCAAAACTCTAACAAACGAAAACAACTCTGAGATTAGAAATGATAATAAATAATTCTAAAGTGTTAGATAAAGATTAAAAGTAATAAAGGGTCGAGATCAAAACTCAATTAAAATTAAATTAAATGCATTTCTTCTTTCTATTTTACATTCTCTATTACAAGTGCACATATTTTCATACTTATTTTTTATTTCATATAAAAAAATATAATTATTTCTTTATCCATTTTACCTATTTTCGTATTCGGAGATCACAACCTTATACATTATAATTTTGTTACTTTTTTTTTTCTTAAAACTAGTGATTTTATGACAATGTTGTTAATAATAGAATTAATTGTCAGTTTGTCCAACAAATCAATATTCACCCATCGAATCAACCTTCGTCAAGCGAATCAATATTCATACAAGGAAAGTGTTCCAAGAGCAATAATGAATTTACACTAAAAAAAAACTTAATTACCCTTAAAGAATTTCCCACAAAAAAATTATGGTTAAAAACTTAATTTATGTGAAATACTTCCCATCAAATATTTTTATGGGTGATTATAAAATTTTCAGAATTATAATTTATAAAAAAAACTCAAATAGTTAAGATTATTTGGCGCTTCTTGTGAAAATAAATATTTGTGAGAAAGAGTAATCGATAGTAATAATATAATATTTATTACAGATTTTTTTTGGAAAAAAATTGTGAAAATTGATGGACAAAAATCATGATAAGTTTCTTTAAGAAAAATCACGAAAAAATTCCTACGGAGAGAAGGTGGGAAATTTTCCCACAGAAAAAATATTGTAAGAAACTTTTTATATGATCATACCCACGAAATTTTTGTCATGGAAACTTTTTTGGGTAAAACAATATTTCCCATGAATCTCGAGCTTTGTCCACGAATTTTGGTCACAGGAAATAATGATTCTTTTTAGTGTTAATAATTTGCTTGGTGAATTACATTTTGTTTTGGGAGAAAATTCTGCGTATCTAGACAAATTAGCAAGTTAAGAACAAGTTAAAATTGAAATGACTCTAATTTAAATTCATTACCGCAGTTTGAATTGAATTCATGATGTAATTTGATTAATATGATAGATTAATTGTAATTAATTCTTTAAAATTTAGATATATGTTAATCACAAAATTCACTATAAACAAATATTATAACTCAAAAATTCTCTTTTACACAAAATTTTCACTCAATTTACTCTTTGATATTGTAATACTTGACTAACGAGAATTTTAAGTTAGTTTTAATTATCGTCATATATATAACAAAATAACTATAGTAACTAAATATTATAACTTTAGTAATAATTTTTAGTATTACTACTTTTAATAATAATAATATTATAATTTTAACAAAATGTTATTATTAAAAATAGTATTATAATTTTTAGTTGATTTTACATAATGATGAAAATGTTCACTGTTATAATTTATTAGTAATTTTGTTATTGTTAAATAATAATGACATTTTTATTTAAAAAATAATAATTTAAACTATTTTATATAAATATTCATATTTTAAGCAAATACATATTTATGAAGAAAGTAAAATTTGCTCAAATATTATTTCATTCAATATCAAACTTCCATATGTCAAAAAATCTTAAAAAATCATGAAATAAAATCATATTTAATATTTTACTTTAGTGTTATATAACACGTCCCATCAATAAATTATAATTATATTATAAATTACTTGAGTTGATATTAAAATTTTATTATCAAAATTTAATATTTAACTCTGTATATAATGAATATGATTCAATCTATTAAAATTTATTATTAAATTTTAACATTTAATTAAAAAATAGTAAGTTTATTTCAATTCATCACAACAAAGATATAAATGAATTAATAAAAAATTATCGTTAAATTTAAATATTTAATTCAAGATAATGAATCTGGTTGAATCTTTAGAGTAAGAATCTCACTTAACATATCAAAATTTATTATTAAATTTTAATATTTAACTCAAAAGATAATAAATCTGATTGAATTCATCATATAAGAAATTTGACTTAATCTATCAAAATTTATTATTAAATTTTAATATTTAACTCAAAAGATAATGAACCTGATTGAATTCATCACATAAGAAATCTCACTAAACCTGTTAAAATTTATCAAAATTTAATTCTAACTATCAAAATTTGACTCTAACTATCAAAATTTATCATTAAATTTTAATATTTAACTCAGAAGATAACGAACTTGATTGTATTCATCATAGAATAAATCTCACTCAACCTATCAAAATTTATCATTAAATTCTAATATTTAGCTTAGAAGAAATAAACCTGATTCAATTCATCACAGAAAAAATCTGACTCAATCTATCATTAAATTTAATATTTAGCTCAAAAAAGAATAAAACTGGTTGAATTTATCACAAAAAATCTGACTCAACCTATAAAAATTTATCATTAAAATTAATATTCAACTCAATAAATAATAAATCTGACTTCATCACATGATATGTCAGACTAAACCTATCAACTATTGCGTCTAGCACAACCTATCAAAATTTATTATTAAAATTAATATTAAACTTAATAAATAATAAATCTCACTCCATCACATGATATGTCAGACTAAACCTATCAACTATTGAGTCTTACACAACCTATCAAATTTATTATTAAAATTAATATTCAACTTAATAAATAATAAATCTGACTCCATCACATGATATGTTAGACTAAACCTGTTAATTATTGAGTCTCAGACAACCTATCAAAATTTATTATTAAAATTAATATTAAACTTAATAAATAATAAATCTGACTCCATCATACATCATATGATATGTCAGACTAAACCTATCAACTATTGAGTCTTACACAATCTATCAAATTTATTATTAAAATTAATATTCAGCTTAATAAATAATAAATCTGACTTCATCACATGATATGTCAAACTAAACCTATCAACTATTGAGTCTGACACAACATATCAAATTTATTATTAAAACTAATATTCAGCTCAATAAATAATAAATCTGACTCCATCACATGATATTTCAGACTAAACCTATCAATTATTGAGTCTTACACAACCTATCAAAATTTATTATTAAAATTAATATTAAACTTAATAAATAATAAATCTGACTCAATCATACATCATATGATATATCAGACTAAACCTATCAACTATTGAGTCTTACACAATCTATCAAATTTTAACATTTAAATTAAAAAATAATGAAACTCATTCAATTTATCATATAAAGAATCTGACTAAACTTATCAAAATTTATTATTAAATTTTAATATTTAATTCATAAGATATTGAATATGATTGAATTCATCACAAAAAGAAATCTCACTCAACCTATCAAAATTTATTATTAAATTTTAATATTTAACTCATAACATAATGAATATGATTGAATTCATCACAAAAGAAATCTCACCCAACCTATCAAAATTTACCAAAATGTGACTCAACCTATCAAAATTTATATTAAATTTTACCAAAATGTGACTCAACCTATCAAAATTTATATTAAATTTTAATATTTAATTTAGAAGATAATGAATTTGATTAATTCACCAGATAAGAAATCTCACTCAACCTATCAAAATTTACCAAAACCTGACTTAACCTATAAAAAATATTATTAAATTTTAATATTTAACTCAGAAGATAATGAATCTGATGAAATTCACCACAAAAGAAATCTCACACAACTTATGAAGATCTACCAAAACCTGGCTCAACCTATCAAAATTTATCATTAAATTTTAATATTTAACTCAGAAGATAATAAATCTGATTAAAATCACAGAAGAAATCTGACTCAGCCTATCAAAATTAATTTTACCATTAAATTTAATATTTAACTCAAAAGGATAAGTCTGACTGTATTTCGTGATATGTCTGAATAAACCTGTAAAGCATTGACTCTACCGTAACCTATTAAAATTCATCATTAAATTTTGTACGACATCACCTATCACAATTCATCATTAAAATTTAACATTTAACCTAATAATATACTCAACCTATCAAATTATAGTCTTCCTAAAACTCTAAAGGAAATTAATTTCAATATATCTAACATTATTTTATTTATAAAATATTTAAAATTAAATAATTCAAATATGATTTCAGCGGGCTAGGCTGGTTTAAGCCCACCGAAACCAAATTCACACACACTAACTGTATTAATATGAGCATTTCTAATAGGGGTGTTATTTTAAATATAAGCTTCTGCAGTGTTGCTCAAGGGTGGAAGGTAAGGCAAACACAACCCTCAGATAAGAGGGGGCTTTTCATTTCTCTAATTTGCCCCTTGGTCACGCCTTGTGAGAAATCAAAGTCCCCTAAATTGTTATTCAATACTTCCAGTTATGAATAATTCAAATTGAAATCATACTTAAAAAACATATAATTTATGTAACTCAAACATGCAAATATTATGAGATAAAAATGCCAATGAAATAATAACTTTCCAAGATTCATCTGACTGAATTTGTTAAAAAGTATAATGTAAATTGAACAAGTATAATTATGGCTTATTTGATTTTAAAATATCTACTAGACAATATAAAATTAAATTTACTATATAGAAAATATGGAGCAACCTTTTGTACTATGCAAACTAAGTTCAGTCTAATATAATCAATTTAAATATTATATTCAAATTGAATGCTTAAATTCATGAATATTCGTCTAAGCAAATAGATTAGAATGCGCTTTTAATGGATTGACATAATGATGAAAATGTTTACTATTATAATTTATTAATAATTTTTTTATTGTTAAAATAATAATGATATTTATATTTTAAAAACAATTTAAACAATTTTATATAAATATTCATATTTTAAGCAAATACGTATTTAAGAAGAAAGTAAAATTTGCTCAAATATTATTTCAATCCATATAAAACTTCAACATACCAAAAACTTCTTGAAAATTCATCAAATAAAATCATATTTAATAATTCACTTTAGGTGTTATGTAACACATCCCATCAATAAATTATAATTATATTATAAACTAGCTAAGTTAGATTAAAGATTTATCATCAAAAGTTAATATTTAAATCAAGCCATATTAAAATTTATAATTAAATTTTAACATTTAAATTAAAAAATAATGAAACTCATTCAATTTATCATATAAAGAATCTGACTAAACTTATCAAAATTTATTATTAAATTTTAATATTTAACTCATAAGATATTGAATATGATTGAATTCATCACAAAAAGAAATCTCACTCAACCTATCAAAATTTATTATTAAATTTTAATATTTAACTCATAAGATAATGAATCTGATTGAATTCATCACAAAAGAAATCTCACTCAACCTATCAAAATGTATCAAAATGTGACTCAACCTATCAAAATTTATATTAAATTTTAATATTTAATTTAGAAGATAATGAATTTGATTAATTCACCAGATAAGAAATCTCACTCAACCTATCAAAATTTACCAAAACCTGACTTAACCTATAAAAAATATTATTAAATTTTAATATTTAACTCAGAAGATAATGAATCTGATGAAATTCACCACAAAAGAAATCTCACACAACTTATGAAGATCTACCAAAACCTGGCTCAACCTATCAAAATTTATCATTAAATTTTAATATTTAACTCAGAAGATAATAAATCTGATTAAAATCACAGAAGAAATCTGACTCAGCCTATCAAAATTAATTTTACCATTAAATTTAATATTTAACTCAAAAGGATAAGTCTGACTGTATTTCGTGATATGTCTGAATAAACCTGTAAAGCATTGACTCTACCGTAACCTATTAAAATTCATCATTAAATTTTGTACGACATCACCTATCACAATTCATCATTAAAATTTAACATTTAACCTAATAATATACTCAACCTATCAAATTATAGTCTTCCTAAAACTCTAAAGGAAATTAATTTCAATATATCTAACATTATTTTATTTATAAAATATTTAAAATTAAATAATTCAAATATGATTTCAGCGGGCTAGGCTGGTTTAAGCCCACCGAAACCAAATTCACACACACTAACTGTATTAATATGAGCATTTCTAATAGGGGTGTTATTTTAAATATAAGCTTCTGCAGTGTTGCTCAAGGGTGGAAGGTAAGGCAAACACAACCCTCAGATAAGAGGGGGCTTTTCATTTCTCTAATTTGCCCCTTGGTCACGCCTTGTGAGAAATCAAAGTCCCCTAAATTGTTATTCAATACTTCCAGTTATGAATAATTCAAATTGAAATCATACTTAAAAAACATATAATTTATGTAACTCAAACATGCAAATATTATGAGATAAAAATGCCAATGAAATAATAACTTTCCAAGATTCATCTGACTGAATTTGTTAAAAAGTATAATGTAAATTGAACAAGTATAATTATGGCTTATTTGATTTTAAAATATCTACTAGACAATATAAAATTAAATTTACTATATAGAAAATATGGAGCAACCTTTTGTACTATGCAAACTAAGTTCAGTCTAATATAATCAATTTAAATATTATATTCAAATTGAATGCTTAAATTCATGAATATTCGTCTAAGCAAATAGATTAGAATGCGCTTTTAATGGATTGACATAATGATGAAAATGTTTACTATTATAATTTATTAATAATTTTTTTATTGTTAAAATAATAATGATATTTATATTTTAAAAACAATTTAAACAATTTTATATAAATATTCATATTTTAAGCAAATACGTATTTAAGAAGAAAGTAAAATTTGCTCAAATATTATTTCAATCCATATAAAACTTCAACATACCAAAAACTTCTTGAAAATTCATCAAATAAAATCATATTTAATAATTCACTTTAGGTGTTATGTAACACATCCCATCAATAAATTATAATTATATTATAAACTAGCTAAGTTAGATTAAAGATTTATTATCAAAAGTTAATATTTAAATCACTCCATATTAAAATTTATCATTAAATTTTAACATTTAAATTAAAAAATAATAAAACTCATTCAATTTATCAAATAAAGAATCTGACTCAATTTATCAAAATTTATTATTAAATTTTAATATTTAACTCATAAGATATTGAATCTGATTGAATTCATCACAAAAGAAATCTCATTCAACCTATCAAAATTTACTAAAATGTGACTCAACCTATCAAAATTTATGTTAAATTTTAATATTTAATTTAGAAGATAATGAATTTGATTAATTCACCAGATAAGAAATCTCACTCAACTTATCAAAATTTACCAAAACCTAACTTAACCTATAAAAAAATATTATTAAATTTTAATATTTAACTCAGAAGATAATGAATCTGATCAAATTCATCACACAAAAAATTTCACTCAACTTATGAAGATCTACCAAAATCTGACTCAACCTATCAAAATTTATCATTAAATTTTAATATTTAACTCAGAAGATAATAAACCTGATTAAAATCACAGGAGAAATCTGACTCAGCCTATCAAAATTAATTTTTATCATTTAATTTAATATTTAACTCAAAAAGATAAGTCTGACTGTATCACGTGATATGTATGAATAAACATATAAAACATTGACTCTACACTAACCTATCATAATTCATCATTAAATTTTGTCCGACATGACCTATCACAATTCATCATTAAAATTTAACATTTAACCTAATAAATATACTCAACCTATCAAATTATAGTCTACCTAACACTCTAAAAGAAATTAATTTCAATATATCTAACATTATTTTATTTATAAAATATTTAAAATTAAATAATTCAAATATGATTTCAGTGGACTAGGCTGGTTTAAGCCCATGGAAACCAAATTCACACACAGTAAGTGTATATACACTAAGTGTATTAATATGAGCATTTCTAACCAGGGTGTTGTTTTAAATATAAGTTTCTCCAATGAAAGGTGAAGGTAAGGCAAACACAACCCTGAGATAAGAGGGCTTTTTATTTTTCTAATTTGCGCGTTCGTTTTTGTCATCAGCTTCTCAAGCTCTGTCCTTCTTCTACGGTGCGTTTCTTCTACAACTTCTCCATTTTGTACCGCTCATCTTTGATCTTGTCTCTAACCTTTGCCTTTCATGTGATTATGTGATGTCTTCAACAGCCTGCCAAACACGTGATCACCAGGTAAATTCGTTAACCGCAAATGGTTACATCCATTCTCATATTTTTCCCGATTTTGTGCATCCAGATCAATTTATAACCACTTTCTGTAATGGTTCTCTCTTGACAAGCTTTTACTTCTGTTAGTTGTAGCCTTGTTGTGTCATCAAAGCTTAGAAAACGGTAACTATAGATCGTTTTTTTTGTGTGTTTTACATAAGTAGGGAATCGAAGCATGGAAGGGTGCTCAAAATTCCCAAATGGGCCTTCTGGAAGCTCTCTTGCAATTAAAGAAGTTGGAGAATTTTCTGAAAGTGATTGTTGTCCTGCAGAAGACCATGTTGATAATGGTGCTCTTCATGGTAAACCTGCGCAAGAATGGCTGTTCAACCAACTTTTTTTTCTTTTTATGAACGAGAAGCGTTCTCAAGATGGTACTCGGCCTGGGTTGGTTTTGGTCAGTGGAAAAGAGCTCGATATGTACAAACTGTTCAGCCTTGTAAAAGAAAGAGGTGGATATGTTAAGGTGTCTAAAAAGGGATGCTGGGCTTCTGTGACCAAAGAATTGGGTCTCAATCGTGAAGCTTCTTCACCCGTGAAATTAGTGTACTTCAAATATCTGAATGATTTTGAAAGGTGGGCTAAGAAAATTTTTCAACAAAAGATTTTAAGAAAGGAAAACAAAGGATATGATTGGGGTTTGAAGGAGTATATATTGGATATAGAGAAAGAGTTTAGAGGCCTCTTCAATATAAATCCAAGGAAGAAGAAAGCTGATGATGATGATTGTTTCAAGTCAAAGTCAATTAAAAGAAAGAAAAACACTGATTTGGTTATCCATGAGAATGATAATAATCTATTGGTTATCAAAGATCAAAATAATAAATCGGAGGATGTCTAGGAGAGTTATTTATGCAACCGTGGGTGCAGAATGTGGTTTTATAATAATGTTACAGATCTTTTAATAATTTTTTATGGTTTATAGTTTACGGTGGACTTTTAGAATTCCATTTTTTTCTTACTCTACATGTATGCAACATTTTTATAATCTTTTGCAGTGTAATCTTAATTCACTTTCTCTACTTTTAATTAGTTCATTATTCTTCTTATTCTCCTTACTTTTCAATTATGCAATTTATTTTTTTACTCTTCATTACTTTTCATCTAATTTTCTTTTAAGTTAGTTTCTTGTTTGATTCTTAGTTCATTGGTTGAGATTTGCTTTTTTTTATGGTTTTAAATGTTCATATTTTATTATTCTAATGTTCTCAATGTGTAATTAAATTTTTTATGTAACTCTTAGTATTACATTATGAATTGGATGAAATATAATTGAGGGAATGATTATGCAGTTTTTTTATTGAATTGAATTCATGATGTAGTTTAAATTGAATAGGATGGATTAATTGTAATTAATTATTTGAAATTTAAATATATGCTAGTCACAAAATTTACTATTAACAAATATTGTAACTCAAAGTTTATCTTTTACAAGAATTCTCACTCAACTCACTCTTTGATAGTGCAATACTGGAACAATAAAAACTTTAAATTAGTTTTAATTGTCGTCACTTGTGTGTGTGTATATATATATATATATATATATATATATATATATATATATATATATAACAAAATAACACTATCATAACCTGTGAAAAATATCTAAACTTAAGTAGAAAAAATGTGAATATTGTTTTTACAGAACTAAATTGTTACTTAAAAGTTGTTCTAGACAAAACTAATATTCAATATATGTTAAGAAATTAAATGTTCTCGTATTTCACATATACTAGAAGACATGTGAATTGTACTAAACTAATATTCAAACTTTGAAAGTTTATGGTGATAAAGTGATTAAAAAATGAATTCCAAATTTTGAGATTAACTCAAATTTGTCACTCATCCTTTTAGCGAAGGATATTTAACACAACAAAATAAATGTTAGATCTAAATACTCATCCACTATATATTAAAGATTCATAAAATGTATGTATCTCATATAAAAAAAGTTCGAAAATTTGAGGGTTCATAATTGATAAGCACCAAATGTTCTCAAATCTTATTTTATTGTAAGATCTTTTATATATAGGATATAAATTTCATGACGTAATTTCTTCTTTCTTTTGACTTTAATTATATATTGTTAATAGCGTATTTAGATAGCTCAAAGATAAAACAACCAAAATTGAAGATGCTAAGATTGATGAAGATTTTCTAAACATGCTATTTTATACTTTGACATCTTTGAGACTCGTTCTTAATAACCAATATATCCATTTTTACAATAAATCTTTCAATGCTTTTTTAAAATAATATAAATTAAATATGTTAAGCATATAATTTGTACAATTTATCATCCCTAGACTAAGAGACAAATAAATATATAATAAAAGTATCATATAAATCTTACATAGAATTGTGCCCAATAACAAATATTGGAGAAAAAAGATAGATAATGCTCTTTCAACAGAGAATAATTTATAAATAACTTTTAGGGATGTCTTTTAAAAATTGTTTTTGGTAAAACTTTTGATTCAATGGTTGAAAGATAACATAAAACATTTTTGGTTGTGAAAAAAAAAATATCATTTGATGAAGTTGGTAAGCATACGCTACCACAATTATACTTGAAGCATGTGAAAAATTTACTATCTAAAAAATTAGCACAAAAAATAATATTGAGAAAAGAATATCATATTGACAAAAAAATTTATTATTTAATTTAGTTGGAAAATTGAGGTAGATTGGTCCTTATTTAATTTAAGATCAAACTTTAATGTTTTTAGGTTGTTTATAAACCATTTTTTCTTTTGCATTTTATAGGCACATTTGTTGTTCTACATATATCATTTTGCTAATGATTTTTGAGTTAACTTTGATGATTAATTTGATTTGTTTCCTTTGAAATGTTTAAATCAAGTTCGTTACAATTTTATTTTTGCAATTAAACTTTGACAGAGTAAAGATTAGAGGTGATTTGAGTAGAAATTGAGTAAAGTAAATTTTAAGTTATTTATTTCTATTATTGCATACTTGAAATTAAAATGCTAGAATTTGATTTGATTTTTTTTTTATTAAAACTGATTTGATACAATTTTTTTAAAAATAATTGAGGAATAATCCTAGTGCTAAAGTTCTCACTTCTTTAATTTTAAAGTACTATACAAGTTAATAAAGGAAAAAACTTGAATTAATATGTTTAGAGAATAATTAAAATTGTTTTAAAAATTAACTTTTAATAATGTGTCCCTTAACCAGTGATTTAAGGTTTGAATTCTAATAATGTTACTTCCTTATGAATAAACAATATTAGAAGTTAAATACTCACTTTGTGAGTAATGGAAGTATCTAAAAGCTGTTATTCATTACTTACAATTATGATTAATTCATACTTTGTGAGAAATCAAGTTCCCAATGTTGTTATTCAATACTTTCAGTTAGTTATGAATAATTTAAATAGAAATCATACTTAAAAAAAATATATCAATTTATGTAACTTAAACATGCAAATATTATGAGATAAAATTGTCAGAAATAATAACTTTTCAAGATTTATTTGATTGAATTTGTTAAAAAGTAAAATGTAGATTGAACAAGTATAATTATGGCTTATTTGATTTTAAAAATTTTAAGATATAATGTAAATCAAGTGAAATTTACTATGTAAAAAATATGGAACAATCTTTTTATTATGCAAACTTAGTTTAGTCTAATTCAATCAATTTAAATATTCTATTCAAATTGAATGCTTAAATTTATCAATATTCATCCAAACAAATAGATTAGAATGCGTTTTTAATGGATTTACATAAATATGAAAATATTCACTATTATAATTTATTAGTATTTTTATTATTGTTAAATAATAATGATATTTCTATTTTAAAACAATTTAAACTATTTTATATAAATATTCATATTCTAAGAAAATATATATTTAAGAATAAAACAATGAACCTGATTAAATTCATCATAAAAGAAGAACCTAACTCAACCTATCAAAATTTATCACTAAATTTTAATATTGAACTTAAAAGATAATAAACCTGAATGAATTTATCAAATAAGAAATCTTACTCAACTTGTCAAAAATTATTATTAAATTTTAATATTCAAATCAAAAGATAATGAATCTGATTGAATTTATTATATAAGAAATCACACTCAACTTATCAAAATTTACTAAATTTTGATTCAACCTATAAAATTTTATTATTAAATTTTAATATTTAACTTAAAAGATAACAAACCTGATTGAATTCATCACAAAAGAAATCTCACTCAATCAATCAAAATTTACTATTAAATTTAATATTTAACTTAAAAGATAATGAATCCAATTTAATTCATCACATAAAATCTGACTAAACTTATAAAAATTTATCATTAAAATTCATATTCAACTCAATAAATGATAAATCTAACTCCATCACATGATATGTATAGCAGCTATTGAGTCTGACATTGTCTATCACAATTTATCATTAAAATTTATCTCACATAACCTATCTCAATTCATCATTAAAAATAAACATTTAACCTAATAATATACATTCAATCTATCAAATTATATTCTCTTTGACACAGAAGAAAGTTAAATTCAATATCTTTAATTATTTTCTTTATAAAATATTTAAAATCAAATCATTTAAATATGGTTTAAGAGAGGTGGGCTTGATTAAGCCAACCGAACCAAAATTCACAAATCCTAATATCTAATATGATTTAATCTATTAAAAGCTTTAATTAAAATTTAACATTTAATTAAAAAATAATGAATCTGATTCAATTTATCAAAATTTATAATTAAATTTTAATATCTAATTTAGAAGATAATGAATTTGATTGAATTCATTACATGAAAAATCTAAAGTAACCTATCAAAATTGATCATTAAATTTTAATATTTAACTGAGGAAGACAATGATTATAGTTAAATTTATCATATATGAAATCTGACTATTTATCATTAAATTTTAATTATTAACTCAAAAGATGATAATGATGATAATGAACCTGATTGAATTTATCATAAAAAATCTAATTCAATCTATTAAAATTTATCATTAAAATTCATATTCAACTTAATAAATGATAAGTTTGACTCTTTCCTATATTTTACTAAACCTATTGTCTATAAAGTTTAACATACCATGTCACAATTCATCATTAAAATTTGTTTGACATAACCTATCAGGATTCATCATTAAAATTTAATAATTTAACTCAATTAAGAGACTTAACCTATTAACTTATAGTCCCATGTGAACTTGTCTTGAGACTCGTATGAAAGAAATTAAATTCAATATATTTAACTATTTTATTTATAAAATATTTTAAAATCAAATCAATTCAAGTATGATTTCAGTGGCTCGCTGGATTAAGCCCACCGAATTCACTAACCCTAAGTAACAAAATTCACAAACCCTAAGAATTAATATGAGTATTTTTAATAGAAGTGTTATTTTAAATGTAAGTTTCTCCAATGTTGCACAAAGGAGGAAGGTAAGGCAAACACGGTCCTGAGATAAGAGGGGCTTTTTATTTCTCTAATTTGCCCCTTGGTCGTGCGTTCGTTTTTGTCATCAGCTTCTCAAGCTCTGTCCTTCTGTGTTGGGTTTCTTCTACAGCTTCTCCATTTTTCACCGCTCACCAATGCTCCATATTTCAGGTTTCATCTTTGATCTTGTCTCTCAGCTTTCCCTTTCATATGATTATGTGATGCCTTCAACAGCCACCCAAAGACGTGATCACCAGGTAAATCCGTCAACCTCAAATGGTTACACCCATTCTCATCTTTTTCCCTATTTTCTGCATTCCTTCTCTCTTGACAAGCTTTTACTTCTGTTAGTTGTAGCATGGTTGTGTGAGCAAAGCTTAGCAGATGGCAATCTAGGATCGTTTTTTGTGTGTTTTCCATACCTTGATTGTTAGCCTTGAGATCTCAAGCATTGAAGTAGGGAATCCAAGTTCATGGAAGGATGCTCAAAATTCCCAAATGGACCCTCTGTAGGCCCCCTTGCAGTTAAAGAAGTTGGTGAATTCTCTAGAAATGGTTGTTGTGTTGGAGAAGACCATGGTGCTCCACATGGTAAACTTGCCCAAAAATTGCTGTTCTATCAGCTTTTCCCACTTTATCTGAACGAAAATCGTTCTCAAGTTGGTGGTCGGCCATTGCTGGTTTTGGTCAATGGACAAAAGATCGATTTGTATAAACTGTTTTATCTTGTGAATGAAAGTGGTGGATATGTTAAGGTGTCGAAAAAGGGACGGTGGGGTTTCGTGACCAAGGAATTGGGTCTGAACTTTGAAGTTTACTCACCAGTAAAGTTAGTGTATTACAAGTATCTGAATGATTTTGAAAGATGGGTTAAGAAAATTTTGGAAGAGAAGATTTTAAGAAATGGGAATAATGGGTGTGATTGGGGTTTGAAGGGGTTGCTATTGGATATAGAGAAAGAGTTCAGAGGCCTCTTATGTTTAAATCCAAAAAACAAAGCTGATGATGCACTTTCCAAGTCAAAGTCAAATAAAAAAAAGAAAAACACTGATTTGGTTAAGCACAAGAATGGTAATAATCTATTGGACACCAAAGATCAAAATAATAAATCTGAGGATGTCCAATACATTGAAGGTGTCAATAATGAAAAATCCTGTAATGGAATTAAGGACAACCCTGCAATCTTGGGTGCAGAATGTGCTGACAAGGAATATAACCCTCGCAAGCGCAAACGGGATGCATTATCCGGCATGCTAAACTGGATAAAGAATATTGCAGAACATCCTCTTGATCTTTTACCACAACCGATACCGCACCCATCAAAGTGGAAGGAGTACAAAGGCCGGGACTTTTTTGGCCAATTTGTGAAGGCAAGACAGGTTATGTCACTGAGAAAGCATGAAGAACCAAACAGTGGATTGTCTTCCTTGCAGGTATAAACTTCTATGCCCAAAATTAGCCTATTCATAGAATTTTTGCTTGTCATTTCATATCCTGAAGCATATCAGCATCCTTTGCTTGAATGTGTGATTATCATTTTATTTTATCTGTTACGCATTCCAGCATGCTTAATTTCCTCGTTAGAGTTTATCTAATCATATTGCTAATTGTAGAAAACCTATAAATGATATACATTCATGAACTTAATACTTCTGATCATAGTTATCAGAATCTTGTGATTCACGATCCAAATTTTACAATTAGATATATTTTGGCTATCTATCCATTTGTATCCCAAGATAAATCTTAATTGACATTGTATCATCTTATGATACATGAATGAATCTCTGTAATTTGGTATCACCAATATGATTCACACAATTCAACTATTTATATGCTTTACTTTTTTTAATCAATTCTTATGAAAAGAAAAATAAGTAGTCATGTGAGCTTAAATTTTTAAATGATTAATTTTTTTTTTTCAGTTTTAAAGTAGTCAAAAAAAGATTTTGTTATGAAGTTTCCTTAAAGAACATTAAATGCATTATTGAGTTTGCTCCAAAGAGAGTAAGCTTTAGCATTATGGTAAGCATGCTGTGATGTGACCCAGTGATCATGGTTTCATGTCATGATATAGGCCTTTTTGCGCGTATGGTTGCGTACACCAGCTACTTTTCAAACCTTACAATGCTGTGAACCATGTGCAATAAGAACTTACCATTAAGGATGCGGAAGTCAACTTCATATATTACCCATATCCACAACTTTGAATCAAATCTGTTACAAGCTTAGTTTTCCGTATGCAATCTTACTTACTCAAGTATAAATGGGTAAACCTATATTATTTGTTAACCCATTTAACTTTATAAACACTAATGTTGTTAAATGGTGGCACCATGGCGGCCATGGAGGAATAGCATGGTGAATTTTTTGCCAACTGCCATAGGCGGTTTTTTACATACAGAGATCACATTACAATAAAAGGGATATTTTCTTAATAAATTAATGAAGAAAGAAGCCTGGATTGGTAATTTACCTTCGAAATAGATTGTATTTTGAATTCCTTGTTTAAATTTTGTTTGTTTTTTCTTCTGACTATTTTACTTTTGTGAACCTCTTGCTCTGAATATGACTATTGTGTTATGTGTAAATACTTGCTATGTTTATCGACTGGTACCATTCTTTGGGTTAATGGATGTTAGGATGCAGCCTTCAAATATGTTTTATTTCTAGTATAATGCTGATTTTAGTTTGTCGATGGGTTATTTTGTTTAAATGTTTAAGAACTTATAGACAGGTTGTAAGCTATTGATAATTTAATGGTTTAGTTAAATTACTAGTTACAGTCTACTGTTAAGTAAACTGGTTAGAAATGTATTGCAGGTGTTATGAAATGTCATACCAATATCTTGTATACAATCATTCCATATCTTGGCCTTTTTTATGTGGTTTGTGGTCTCATGTTTTCAGGATCGTAGAATATAGCTGGTTATATGGTAGTACAGTAATATTTCTTTTTGAGCATGGCTGGTACTTTGCTGTCAAAAGTGAGTTCCAATGCCTTTTTTCCATCTCAACCACCCAGTTTGTATCCTATGTGTGACAACGTTTATTAATTTTTCCATCATCATTTTATAATATTGATTCTAGATAATCTAACCTGAAAGCAAAAACCCTTAGATTCCAATGTCTGTCTTCAAAGCTCGTGTTTGTAGTTAACCTCTTCCCTTGATTCCTTAACCAAAATTTCATTTTCAAAAAACCTGCATTTAGATTTAATCTCTTGTGCATCCCTTGAAAGCACATCCAATACTAGATTAAACATATAAGGACTCAAGGTTGAATCATGATGTGAATCTATCCTCATTAGGAAGTCCTTAGTTTTGGCTTTAAGAGTGTCCCGTTTACCCTGTCAAATGTATGTCTTGAATAACTCAGATATAGTCAGTAAACACCTTTCTTTCCTAAAACCTTCTCCATTACTTCTCTTGATACCTGATTGCATCCCTTTTCCAAGTCAATAAAAATTGTATGTGTCTTTATTTGCTTCGGTATCTTTCCATCCACCTTGTAGAAGATGAATAACTTCTATAGTAGGCCTTCATAGCATAAGCACAAATTGATTCTTTGCAATCTAGTCTCTTATGTTAATATATTGGTCCATTACCTTTTCCGATAATTTGAGTGATGGGCCACCCAATGTTGGGCTTAATGGGCCTATTCTTAGGAGTTAATAAAGAAGAGGAGGGTGAGAGTTAGAGGGGAGTTGGGGGGATAGCATGTCAGAATCGACTATTGGCTGAAGGGGGAGAAGTGACTATTTAAGTTTTATCCCTTTATGATAAACACAATTCAGAATATCTCCCTTGTTCTATATATAGGTAAGAAAGTCCTCCTCCACTCATCTAACATTTTCTTTGATCTCAAAATCTGGCTAAGTAGCTTTGTGAGTCAAAAGATGTTCTGCTCTCCTTGTTAAATATTTTTCTGCTCCATTTTATTATCTTTTTCTTTTCTTTTATTTTCTTTTTAAATCTTGTACTTCTTTTTAGTTATTATTTGTTAGTGTTATACTGCCACCCTTTTCAATTCTGTTTTCTTGATTATACTTAATTCTTTTATTTGTTACTTCTGTTAATTATTCTTTGTTCTGTTTATTTCTGTCATTCAACTCTTTTCTTTGATTATCCGTTATTCTGTTGATTCTTTATTCCTCTTTTACATTTTTTTTCTAATATTTAATTATCCTTTTTAATATTTGTACTACCACCTTATTTTTTTAAATATTTTGTACTTCTTTTCTCTCCCCGTTTGAATAGCCTTTTCTACAATGCTTGACATATCTTGTTTTTTCTACAATGGTTTACTTTTTTATTTAGTTTTTAGTCTCAATTTGTGGAATTATATGTTTTGCAGAAGATTCATCCTGCCATGTATGAGGATCATGTTGCTCTTGGTGGCGGTGCTACAGGAAAATCGGGATGCAGTGAAAATACATTGGCAGGTTCACATGATAAGGCGGCAGAAAAAAGTCCTCATCAGAAAACGTCTGAAACTCTAGGTGCATTGACTGAAAAAGCAATTGGGAACGCCGGTCAAGTATCTGTAGGCCCTCGTTTTCAAGCTGAAATCCCTGAATGCACTGGTGTGGTTTCTGAGAGTGACTCTAAATGGCTGGGCACACGATCATGGTCTGTGAAACATGGCACAGAACCTGCTACTGAAACAGATCTTGGAAGGGGAAGACAAGAGAAGTGTGGCTGCGAACATCCAGGTTCTGTTGCGTGTGTTAGATTACATATCGCTGAAAAAAGGATGAAAATGAAGTTTGAATTGGGTTCTGAATTTTTCAATTGGGGATTTGATCGAATGGGTGAGGAAGTTTCACTTCAATGGACACCTGAAGAAGAAAAGAGATTTAAGGATATCATGAGTACAAAACCTTCTGAAAATATTAAATATTTTTGGGCCAACTGGTTCAGATACTTTCCAAACAAGACAAAAAGACAGTTGGTGAGCTATTACTTCAATGGGTATCTCATTCAACTAAGAACCTATCAGAATCGGGCGACCCCAAATAATATTGATAGCGATGAGGAAGGAGAGTTTGGAAATTTGAGCGACGGTTTTGGGATGGAAGCTGTCAAGGGTCCTGATGATGATATCATGGAGTGTTCTCTGAGCGAGCAGGACATTAATCTTGAATAGACAAGTTTGTACTAGCAATTTTTTTGTATAACATTGGGAGGTAGATAGAGAGAAAAGAACCAGGATGTGGAGTGCTTGGTTTTGGAACTTGGAAGCAATTATGGACATGTGATCGAGTCATTTCTGAGGCTGCTATTAATGTTCTTGGAGGCTGCACCATTAGTTCTGTAAACTTAGTGTTGTTTAGTCTGATGCAGTGTTTGCAATGTTATATTTGTAGTCACTATGTTGTAATTTTATTTATGACATTTATCGAATTGAACCACCTTTTGTTTGAAGTATGGATGAATGCGAATTTATTTTTGTTTAATCTCACTTATAATTGACGGAAAATGTGAGCGAACTAAGGTGACTGCTTCTTCTTTCTTTGGAACAAGAACGTGTTTGATTTCTTGGCTATTCATTGTGCATTTTGTTTCGTGTTTCATTTGTCTTATTTCCTTGTTTGTTGTCTGGTTATAACAAGTGAGTCTTTCTTTCCAAAAGAAATAGAATCACTTTCATCATTTCTTTCTCCTTTCTTTTATGGATTAGACAAAATCAAGTTTCTGGCCTTCTGTTAAGTAATATTATTTTTATGAACTATAATTTATATTTTCAATATTAAACAAGATCATTTTAATATAAAAATTCATTCGCTTTAGTCTAAAAAATATCAAGAATTTTCTCAATTCATACTATTATTAGTCCTAGCAAATATTGAATTGGTGTTTTTTTTTTCAACTAAAGTGAACTTTTTAAAAATAACTAAAGGTCTAATTCAACTTATCAAATAATGATAGGTTGAGTTGGGCTTTGATGTTTGGACATCTACAAATTTTTACCATCATTTTACCACTATCATTTTATCTTTCATTCTCTCTATTTCTTTATAAATATAAAATTTTATTTTTATAATGATTACAATAATCTTAAAAGTAGGTTCTTATGTAGTTAATACAGCCTATTAAATAATGAGTCTGATTCAAATTTAATGAGTCTGACTCCATCTATCAAATAATAAAGCCTGACTCAACCTATCAAATAATAAAGCCTGACTCAACATATTAAATAATAAAGTCTGACTCAACCTATTAAATAATAAAGTCTGACTCAACCTATCAAATATTATGGTTTGACTCAACTTATTAAATGTATGAAATAATTTCAACAAATTTAAATATTCCATTTATTATATATTTAAAACCAAATGCATCCAAATACAACTTTAGTATGACTACTTCTTTCTACATTTCCAAGGATTATTGTTCTTCAAGTTTTTCAATTTTCCCAAACTGGCCGTTTAAAAAGACCATTGTACCCCTTACTATTTAAAAACGAAAAAAAAATACTTTTGAAATATGCAAATTCGGAAGCCAATTTTAGATTCAGAAATTTTGAAATATGCAAATTCGGAAGCCAATTTTAGATTCAGAAATAGTTTTCAGAATTGTCTATTATGAAAAGGAGGTGTCATTAAAAATATTTTATGAATAGTCAAATTTAGAAGCTATTTCCAGATCTGGAATTGGCTTTCAGATTTGCCTATTCCAAAAGTATTTATTCGTAAAAAACAAATTTTGAAATAGGTAATTCTGGAAGTCAATTTCGAATCCAGAAATAACTTTTGAAATTGTCTATTCCGGAATTGAATATGTAAAAAAAATCATTATATTATTAATTATGTTATTGTATCATTGTGTATTTTAAAATTTCTTATTTCAAAAGTGAATATATCAAAATAATTATGGCATTGCCTATTTAAGAATTCCAAAATGCAATAATATAATGAGATAATGATATAATTTCAGAATAGGTAATGATATAATTATTTTGATATAATTTTAAAATAGAAAATCATATAATTATTTTGATATCATTTCGGAATAAGCAATCATATAATTATTTTAATATAATTCCAGAATAGGCCAGGATATAGTTATTTTGATATAATTTCAGAATAGGCAATGATATAATTATTTTGACAATTCACTTCTGAAATAAGCAATTTCAGAATAGACAAAGATATAATAACATAATTAATGATATAATGATTTTTTTGACACCTTCAATTCCAAAATAGGCAAATTTGGAAGCTATTTCCAAGATTAAAATTAATTTTCGGAATTATCTACTCCAAAATTCATTTTTTACGAAAAAAATACTTTAAAATGGACAAATCCGGAAACTAATTCCAGATCCGAAAATATTTCTGAATTTGCCTATTCTAAAAGTAATTTTAATAACATCTTCTTTTCCAAAATAGGTAATTCCAGAAATTATTTCTGAATTCGGAATTGACTTCCAAATTTATCCATTCTAAAAGTATTTTTATTGACTTTTAAAGTTAAAGTTAAGAGTATTTTAATATGCTCAAGGATAATTTTAACTTCTTCTAAAAATTTGAAGGTGCCTAAAAGAACACTTTGGGTACCGGAAGAAGGACGAGTTCTTCCTGCATCATAATACGTTCTTCTTGCACCCTAATAAAAAAATTTAATATCACAATTTCTTTTATATGAGAATCGGATGGGGGTGCTATCCGGTTCTCATTTCCAAATCAAAATGATAACCAGATGAAACTCATCCGGTTCTCATAATCCAAATCGAAAATTTAAAAAAAATTTAACAATCGGATGGGGTATCATCCAGTTTTTATATAAGGATAATTATGATATCAAAATTTTTTATTAAAATGCAGGAAAAACGTATTAGGGTGAAGGAAGAACTCGTCCGAAAGAAGCAGTCCTTTAGTCTTGGATTCGGATAAGGCCAGCCCAAACAAAATTCGCAAACCCTATATATGTTAATGTTAACCTTTCCATAGATGTGTTGTTTTAAATATAATTTTATCTGATGTTTGAAAGAGGAGGAAGGTATATTTTTAATATTAAACAAAATTTGTTTAATGGAAAAATTCATTCTTTTTATTATAAAAAATATCAAAAATTTTCTCAAATCATACTATTATTGTCCTAGCAAATATCGGTGTTTTTTCAATTTAAGTAAAATATTTTTTTTAAAAAAATTAAAGGTGTCGAAAAAATATTAATTAAAATTGTAAATTAAATACATATAATCAACAGCTATTTAAATAAAATCTTATATATATATATATATATATATATATATATATATATATGTGTGTGTGTGAAAAAATATTTAAATTATACAAATACATATAATTAAATTTTTTGTTTAAAAGGCAAATTAAAAAAATCATTTTTTTACAGTACAATTACAGTTGATGTTCTTCGTGATTACAAATACAACATTATATAACGATAATTATTACTTTTATTATTTGTTAGATGAAAGTGTAATAAAACATTAATTCAAAATTAACATGAAGATAAAAAGGAACTGATAAAGGGAAAAACTTATGTAAACAAAATTTCAATACTTATTTTTTTTTCTTACAGTAAAAGAACGAATCTCTTTTAATATAAGGAGTAAACAAAAATAATACAACTTACAATATAATTTCAAAAGAAAATTATATTCTCTCTCTGCCTCCTTTTTAGAGGACCATTTTTCAAAAATAAAAAATTGCTGTCTTTTTATAAGATTTATTTGTAATTAAATGATGTATTAATTATTTTTTCTAAAATAATATTAATTAACTAAGATGCTTTTACTAAAAAATTAATAAATATTTTAAATTCTTAAATATATTTTTAGTTACACAATTTAGTTTAGGCTTTTTAAAAAAATGCAGAAATTAGTCATAAAAAAACAATTATTTTTTAGTCGTTTAAAAAGACTTAAATATGTATTTAGTTTCATAAAATGAGTGAGATTTAATTTTAATTCTAGATTAATATTTTCTTTGTTTTTATTCTTAAAAATGAAAATAATTACTTCAAAGATTTTTTTTTTTTTTTTGCGACATACTTCAAAAGGATTATCCTGAGGGTTTGTTACTAGATATAATGATTTTTCTTCAATTGATAGACTTTTGTTTTGTTTTTACTAAGTATATATTTTGATTTAAAAATCATATTAAACTATTGATTTATGCAAAAACAGATGCAATTGACACTTTTCACGTTCTCAGAACGAATGACTTAAATCTTCATCCAAAAAAATTGTAATCATGCTGAAAGATATTAAGTAATACATTATTTTTAATATTGCCTTTTGTGTTTACTTTTAATTTAGTTATGTAATAATTACATTTTTTTTATCTCGGATTTCATTATAGTAGTGATTTGCTTGATTATACCCTTCGGGACAACATTTTGTGAACTTCCTAACATAATGAAAAGACTTTGGACCTAAAAAAATGCATCAAGTTAGAAAAAATGTGCACATAATTGGTATTTTTTAAATAACCATTATATTGACTATTTTAGTTTATTCATATGATTATATTACCCACTATCCATATCAAACTCATGGAGTGATTAGTAACTCGTAATTAATGAAGACATAACATAATCAACATACAAGCTTTTAAATAAAGGTTTAAATATTTTAAATTTTAATTATTTTTCCACAATTAACCCATTATCTTGAAAATGTCACCTTGTTAAATTTACCATATTTGGAAGTATACAATTATGTGAATATAAAAGATTCTTAGTAATTATGAAATTAGACTTAATAATTATCTGAAAGCTTTTTATTCTTTCTAGTTCAAAATATTCGGAATTCGACAAGTATGAGGGTAATACAGAAAAATAAGTTACACAAATTCACACACAAAAGTAAAGTTAGAGATAGAGTAATACATAAAAAATAGAGAGAATTATCAATTGCTTCGTTCTAGAACTCTCACGTGAAATCCAATAATCAAAAGATGTGCACTTAAATTCAGTAAAAGAGACCAAAGAGAGCCATTGCACACAACTCAGCAGAGAAATTTCTGCAGAAGACATTTATAAAGCTTTTCTGCATAACCAGTAGATAAAAAAAGCTGAGCTGTTGAAAAAGTAATGTATTCTTCTGCATACTCATGGCTATTGGTTGAGTAATATATACATGATAAATAATCTTCTACTTTTCTAAACTGCAGGCAAAACTGTGAAGTTAAACATTAGTAAAATATGTAAATTTTATTTGTGCAATCAACTTCTCTAACGTTGCGTTTATTTCTAATAATTTTTTCTTTTGAATTTTCTTCAAGATAATCTATGTTTGTAAATTAGAAAAAAATTTAAAGTCTTTTTCATGTATACTTTAAATTGGTTAAGATACTTATTAAAAGATAGTTGTTAAGAGAATATTTCTAATATAATCACTTTATTAAACAATTTTTATATAAGAGCGAACTAATACATTCAATACAATCATGAAGTCAATTAATAGGTAAGAAGGTAAAATGTTTTCCTTATATGGTTATAGTGGCACTGAAAAAACAATTTTTATGTGGAAAACTTTAGCACTAGCACGTGCTGGCAAATTGTATGAAAGTTAGGTTTTAATGGCATTACATTTGTTGCATCAAAGAAAAACATTACATTTAATATTACATATTATATTAAAGATTATGGTTCTTACAATAAATTATTCAATTTCTAATAATGATTAGGAAAATAAGCTTTCAAAGCTTTTTTAAATTTATAGAGATAATTACATGAAAAAAAGTTTCAATAAGCCATTATTTTGTAAGTAGTAATAATATCTAAACTATAAATCTTAAATTCTAAATTTTAAACGTGTTTACAGAATGGTAAGGCAATATAAATATCACTAAAATTGGTGAATTTTTTCATTAAATTTTAGATAATGAAAATGAGAAAATATTTGAACCAAATGATTGTTATGTTTAGGACTTCTAATTATATAGTTTAAGGTTTAGGACCTAAAATACTTGAGTTTAGAGTTTCTAATTATGTTTCAAAAGATATTCAAAATGAATTTCTAATTATATAGATAGATGATCCCATGGATATCATAATGAATAGTACATGTCCTAATTTAACTTGTCATATCAATTTCAAGAATTTTTTGTCATTTAGAATATTTTTTATATCAATAATTGAACCTCTGTATTTGATTAATCAATATATTCTTTCATTAGTTATAGGTATTTTAAAATTTTATGATTTTTTCATTATATATAATGTCATACGTATATAACTAACAAATAACTTAAAAATAATCGTATTAAAACTTGATAGAGGAGAATATGTAAGTTTTAATTTAATTGCTATGTCAAAAACTTAAAATAGTTGGTCATATGAAATAATAATTCTCAATTCTCTTATAACACATGATTTATTTCTAATGCTAAGATCAAACTAAAAGTTGAAACTATAATTATGCTTTAGATAAACTTAGACTAGATAGAAGGATTATATAATAGAACAACACAGATTATTATAAGACTATCGTGTAATTAAAGAAAAAGTTACAACTCTAAACAAAAATGAAGATTTGATATACATTTCTCACGTGTCTCTGACTCCATCTCAATTTCTACAACTTTTTAAATTAAGTATACAATTCCTTGTAGTTATTGCATATGACATAACTATTAATAAATTTCGTGATAAATCACTTGCAAAAGTTTAATTATATTTGTCTAGACTAGGTCTTACCAATTGTAAGTTGTAGTTTAAAAAAAATTCTAAATAAAAGAAGATTAAAATTCTTAATACACAATAAAGAGTAAAACATTAAGTATTATAGTAAAAGTTAATACAATTAATCTACATCTACATAATAAAGAGAGTAAAATATCAAGTACTATCTGTAAATTTATATCTACCTTGTTTTTATGAGATTATCATTTAAAATCTCCTTATACTTGAATCATTAAACATCTTACCGATTATAATATTTTATGGAATAACATATAAATTGTTTTAAACTATATTTTATAGCTAGAAAAAATACTTTAAATAATTTATATGAGTTTATTCAAGTTAATTAGAATTTTTATAAATTCTATACAATAATAGGAATGAGATATACATATTTGTATAACATCATCTCATTTACAACACCTATTATAAATTATGTGGTTACTTTTCAATTAAATATTTTTTTTACTAGAGATAGAAATTAATTAATTTACTATTACAATTTGATTTTGGTCAATAGATTTTGTATATACTTATAGAGATACATAGTTTTTAAATTAAATTGCAATATTTCTTTTAAAATATAATAGTTATACTATTAATATTATTTCAGTTTAATAAATTGAGTGTACATAAGTTTGTACTTATTTCAATTGTACTCAGTAATTAGTTTTTTTTTTTTTTCAAATATCAAACTATTAAAAAAAATCAACCCATTTACTAAAAAAAATATGTACTTGTACTTGTAGGTTAAGAGAACAAGAGAGATAAAAGTTCATTAATTCATCATTAAACAATATCTGAAAATATATCATTCCAAGGAATCTTGTTAAAATGATCTCATGACTCATTATTGATGAAAGATAATATTCACAGTAAATTACCTTAGTAAGTTAATGGCAGAGATTAAATGTTAAGGAAACACTTCAATAAAAAAATACAAAAAAATTATAATATGTATATATTTAAAAATTGTTCAATAGAATGCATTCATGTGTGTATGTATGTTTACTTAGCTAGTTTATGAAAAAAGAGTGACATGAATAGAATTAATTATAACCATAGCTAATTAACAATCCATTCTAACTTAATAGCTAATTAATAATTCAATTAAAAACTTATAAATTAAAAAAATATATTTTTAGGGATAGAGATTTGAAAAATAGGGTTGATTGAATTACATCAGTTAAACCAGTAATTTATCAAAAAATATAAAATGAATAAAGATTTTTTTTAACATTATTTCTTTTTGTTGGGTCTGATTCTTTTTTTATTTGTTGAACAAGAAGTAAAACAGTTTCACACTTCCTTCTTCTATTTGATTCCACAGAGCTTCGCAGCAACCGACTCGGCACAAATAACAAGGAGACAAGCACAGAGAGTAACAATGGCTTCGCCTAGCAAGCGCCGAGATATGGACCTGATGAAACTGTTCGTTATTTTTTGAAAAAAATTATTTATTTATTTTTTTAATTTCAGTTCTTTTTGCATAAATTTGTTCTCTTTTTCCATTTGGGGTGTGTTTGATTGACATGGATCAGGTCGTCATCAGGATGATGAGTGATTACAAGGTTGAAATGATCAACGATGGCATGCAAGAGTTCTTTGTGGAGTTTCACGGACCTAAAGATAGTAAATTTTTGCATCCCTTTGTGTCATTTATTTAACTTTTTTTTTTTTAAATTTGTTTTTTAGTTATTTTTTCCTCTGGCCGAACTTTGTCTTCGTTGAAATTGAAATTTCTTCCTTTAACCTCTTTCTTTGAATTGAGCTTGTCCACCTTTTTTCTAATGTGGTTGATTCATTGTTTGACTATTTTCTTCAATGAGGATGAATTGCATTAGGATCTATGTCTAGTTAACTTCAAAGGTGAAAATGAATGGTTATTTTATTTTTTTCTTCTTCACTTTTATGGGAATCATGTGCAGGTCTCTATGAGGCTGGTGTGTGGAAAGTAAAGGTGGAGCTACCTGATGCTTATCCCTATAAGTCTCCATCTATTGGCTTTGTCAACAAGATTTTCCATCCTAATGTTGATGAATCGTAAGTTGTTTCACTGCAACCATAACTTCATTGAATCATAGTTTATATATTATTTAAGCAGTGTCACTATACTCAATGGAAAGTCTATTGGCTTTGCACAAAGACATTGCAAAACTCGGTAGTTCATTTATACAGTTTTCTCTAATGCTTAGGTCTGGTGCTGTATGCTTAGATGTTATTAACCAGACTTGGAGTCCCATGTTTGGTAAGCAATGTTTAAAGAATTTTATTATATGCTTACTTGCTATGCATTTCATTCTGTCTTGCTTTGTTACTGCAACTAAAAATTTGGTGATTTTTCTTATTTTCTTTCAGACCTTGTTAATGTGTTTGAGGTGTTTCTTCCTCAACTTCTTCTGTATCCCAATGCATCAGATCCATTGAACGGTGATGCTGCTGCCTTGATGATCCGAGATCGTGCTACATATGAACAAAGAGTCAAAGGTGGTAACTCTTTCTGTTGTATAAAACTAGAATGTTTTTTTTCATGCTTAGGTAATTCGTGTTAATAGTAAGAGGTTTTCTTCATTATTAGATCGTGCTACATATGAACAAAGAGTCAAAGGTGGTAACTCTTTCTGTTGTATAAAACTAGAATGTTTTTTTTCATGCTTAGGTAATTCGTGTTAATAGTAAGAGGTTTTCTTCATTATTGTTAACAATAAATACATTCATCTCTTTTTTTATGGAATCTCAATTGGAGTGATTGAGATATCATTAACTGTTTAATAGTTAATAAAAAGCTTTGAAGATTCAAGTTTGTGCACAAGGACCTATACCATTTTGCACAAACTAATATTGAACACAAATCCCTTAGCACAACAATTTTAAATGTTTAGTAATATTATGATTAAGTACAAAAATTGAAATCTCCAGTTTGTGGCAAAGGATTTGTTCGAGTTAAAGCACAACAATTGTCAATGCTCCCCAACATATTTAGAATATGTCCTCACTTGCCAATGAGCTTCCAGCAGCCAGGAACTTATCTTTAATATGCTAATAGAAGCTTTCAGGTTGAAAGCTTTTACATTATTCTTTCTTTTTGCTTCTAGGGCATTTGGACATCTCAATTTCATGACTTCTATACTGACATATAATTTAGTCACTAACACATTCATTTTTAGACACCTTGGCATTTTATATGCAATATATTGGCCATTGAAAGAGGTCTTGTGGGTTTGGTATACATTCTTATAAGTTTGTTTTTAGCTTGTTTCAATAAGCTTTCATTTAATATGAACTTAATAATAAAGAGTTTAATTAAACTGGCCAAAGTGAACAATACCTTGATGTCGAGGGCTAAGGGAGAACGTGGTTCCCACAGATGGTACTTCCGATCTCAAGTCCGTTGAGATGGTATCACTAGGGTCAATCACCGTATTTGAAGTATTGTCTGTTACAGTTTTGTTTTGAAAATGCGTCTCATAGGGTTAAAGGAGGAGGAAAGTGTATCTAAACTGACCTTGGTCTCGACTCGTAAGTGATGTGAAACTATTGAGTGTACCAAAACAATTTTATCCGCAAATTGCATTACCTGCTTGCATCCTTTTCTGGTAATCCCTGTGGCGTTGATCAATCCCACTCTACAATAACAAATAAGTGTACATTTAGTGTGTAAAATAAGAGTTTTTGAATTCCAATACTCAAATGGTAACACGCACCTTGTGTTTTCATGGTATAATGTTGAATATTTAGCTGGTAACCGAGCTAACATAAAGTATTTAACATACTCAACCATTTTCAAGTTCTGAGCTTCTGATCAAAGCAAGTACTTTCCAATTTACTGTCATACAACTTCTATTGCTTGTGTCAATTGAATCTCAGGTCCTAGATCTCTGACCATGTTTGGTATAGCGAGAAATAATTGTTTATTATCATAAAAATTCTTAGAAAGATAACAGAGATGATGATTATTTCCTTAAAATATATGCTTACTCACATATGTGAGTATATAGGCATTGTACATCATGGTCACAGAAACCTAGATGTTACAGTGTATTTAACTCTCTAGGACCTAGCTTCAAGTGAAACATCAGTTTAATATATCTACCATATCTCAATATGTTGTTAGATTCTAAGCAGGTGCTTTTGTTTATAATTTTTATTTTTTTGAGCCAATGAACAGAATATTGTGAGAGATATGCCAAGCCAGAAGACATTGGAGCTGTAGAGGATGAAGATTCTAGCGAGGATGAGCTGAGTGAAGATGCTTATGCCTCTAGTGATGATGCCATCGTGGGCAAACCTGATCCTTAGATTTCTACATATAATGTCTGTCCTATTTGATTGTACATGATATCATGTGATTTTATGTTGTGTCCAAGAATAGGTTCAAGAGACAAGTTCTTAAGGTTGAAGGAAAATTCCACACCTTTCTATCTGTTCCATGGTTGCTGTGTAACTATTGCTTTATGATTTAGGCGTTTAAGATATTTAGCATGTGGCTAGAAAATTCAATTTCTGAATGCGTAAGAATGCATGATGCTTTTCCCATTCGTTGGTTCTGTGAGATCTTGAACTTTGTTTCTTGATATTGAAGGTGTGTTTAGATTGGAAATAGAGACATAATGGATGTAAATTGTATGAGGTGTGTGTCTTTCAAAATATATTAATAGGTTTAAGAACACTAAGAACCTCAATTTTAAATTTAAGAAACTAAAAAGGTTTACTTTATATTTAAGAGAGTAAAAAAAAATTAACCCAAATTTGATAGACCAAAAATATTTTTTTCTAAATAAATTAATTTTTTTAAGTTATTATTTTAATCACACTGTCGTTTGGCAAAATAAAAGGCTAATGTAACGTTAGTAACTATAGACAAAAAGATCTTCCGAAATTCAAGAACTTAATTTTTTATTTATTTAAAAGACTAAAAAAACATATTTCAGTAAATTTGCAATCTTATTAATTTTTACCTTCAATCGTTTTCGTGACAGGAAAAATAATGGTATTTTGATTAGATGAAAATAATGATATAATAACATGCCATAATTTTCCTTCCATTTAAAACCCTTCAACTAGGATTTTCTATCAAATATAAAAATAACTTAAAAATCGTGGAGTAAGAAGACTTAGTAAAATTTAAGGAATTATAAGATGTAATTAATAATAACGTCGAAGAAGAAGAAAATTTCAAGATAGACAAAGTTCAATGTTTTGGTTAAGGAATTATAGTGAAATAAAATTTAATTGATTCGATTAATAATTTGTGTAAAAGAGATAACTTAAGCTTTTAAGGGGGAAATATACGAGTAAGAGATCGAGTTTCTTAAATAAGAAAAACATAATTAGCCAACAAAAAACTAAATAGACCCAAATCACTCACAATTTAAATTAAAGATAGAAAATGCAAGTAAACTATTTATAAATGAACTAATTATGAATTTAATATATGTTATTGTTTGAGTTTTTTTTTTTTTAACATATTGTTTGGTATTCTTAAACTAAAGTAATTCTTAAACAATTTTATTATCGGAGCAAGTTGCGTTTAAGAGTAAGCAATATTTGTCTTGGGCACATCATTCTATACCCAACAAAATCTGTACATATTTAAAATTAATATAAAATTTACCGTATTATTAAAAACATATAATAATTAAAATTATTTAATATAATTAGTGATTGAAACTAGAAAACAATAACATTTACCGAATAAAATACCTTTTTATTTCTTTTTCCTTTCACTCTTCCTTTAACGTATATAAAAAACAATTTCATTTCATTCCTTCTTAATTAAATCAATTCATGTTTCACTTTAATATCCTCCGGATTATCATCATCTCCTTATATTTTTCTTGGTTTCAATGTATTAAAATTCACTTTTAAACATATGTCATTTGAATCATACGGTATAATTATAAATATTAAGCAAACAATAACAAATGGCCCTTATAGCTCAGTGGTAGAGTGTCAGTCTTGTAAACTGAAGGTCCGTAGTTCGATCCTGCGTGAGGGCAATTATTTTTTTTCCATTTTGTTCTAAATAATTATCCACCAAACATAATACCATAACTTAAATATATTTATTATGTACATAAGCTTGATATTTTAGACTTTGTTATTAGTTTATATATAAAGAATATGAATAAAATTAATTATTTGTTCTTCTATAATTTTTGTATTTTAAAATTATAGAATATTGAGTAAGCATCTATAACTTCATTGAAAAACACAAAAAAATTTGTCCATAATTATTTTTGATAAAAGTGGTTTTGAAGTCAATAACTATAAAAAGAATACAACAAAATCAACAACATAGATATTTTTTCATCTTGTCTCTATTGTAAGAAAAGTAATCACCAACACAAAGTCTTAGTAAAAAAAAGATATAAAAGGTGATAAATGTGATCAATAAAGACATGTAGAAAATATATGTAAATTTCAATATTATATTTTACAACTAATAAATTTACAAAAGAGTTGGCAAGTTAACTTGTAGATAATGGTTATACAAATCACATGACTTATGATTTAGAACTTTTTAAAGAACTTAACAAATTAAATATTTCTAAAGTAAAAATTAAAAATGGAAAAATATATGAACAATTGGAATTAAATTTAATTCAAGTTTCAAAATTTTGATGAATTATATGTTCTTGATATCAATCAAAATTTGTTAAATTTTGCTCAACTGGAGGAAGGTTATATAAGTCATATTCTAAAAACAAACTTCAAGTATTCAAAGTTTATATGAAAGACAAAAGTTTTGTTTTAAATTTGATGAAATAGGAGTTGACTTCAAATGAAAAAGTTATAAAAGAAACATCAAAGTAAAAAGAAGATAATCATCTCTTAAAGAAAATTGATGTTCAAGAGTAAAAAATAGATGAACAACCATATTCTAACATCCATTAAAGGTCAATATCACTAACATGAGATAAAGAAGAAAAAGTTTGATAAAAGAAGAAATAAAAAAAGAATGAAGACGTGATAAAAAAAAAAGGACAAAGATAAGAATTACATGTAAAAGAAAAAAAAATCATGCATTAAAAGAAAGAGAATCAAATTTAAAATTTGAAATTCAAATAAACAGATTTTAAATCAGAAAATATTTGTTGAATATGTTTTATTTAGATTAGTTTGCAAGAAATCTTTCAATTTTTTAAAAAAATATCTTTTACATAAAAATAAAATTTATTTATTTATTATTATAGTATTTTCAAGATATAATTTCAAAATCCCAAAAATTCATTCCATAGGTAATAAAAGGTCAAATGTTTATGGTTTAGGTGATGCCTCAAGCTGAGCCTTTCGCAACACAGAAGCACCACTAATTTCATGTGGCGTTAGACCAACAGTGGAAAATGAGAATTAGTTATCAAAAAGTATCTCCAGAAAGCTAATTAACCAAGTGAAGAGGCAAATTAAACATGTGAAGAAAACCAAGTGAAGGAGGAATAGTTCTTAAATCAAATTGTATCTCGTATTAGACTTTTAAAATATGTTGTAGAAAGTTCCATGAAAGAGTATACAGAACTAGTTTTATTCTAAAAATCTAGTGTATGATTCTAGAGTTTCCTTACAAGATGCAGAATGAAGTTTATGCAGAAGCACGAATTTGGACATTTGCAATTAGTCTAGTGAGTTTGCTTAATGTTTCTCGAGCAGCTATAGTATCTGGATGATCTTCACCACAAATTGAAGTCCTGATGAAAACAGCCTTCCTGATCAGATCATCCCCTATGTCAAATTGTGCACCTCTTAGCATTAGCTTGCCCCTAGTCTCAAGCACAGTGGCTCTACACAAAGCCAACTCTTGCCAAAGGCAAGGATTCAACTGAGCATTGGTCTGAATGGACCTCCAACACAGTGATTTGTCAAACCACTTGTCAACCGGGGTAACAAATGCTTGGTCTGCAGCCTCCAAGGCATTGGTGCAGAGATGCAGAAGCTCTAGAGCAGCACTGCATCTAGAGTAGGTAATGAAAGTGTGAATTGCAAGAGGCAGAACCACCTTTTTAACAAGATATAAGAGCTCTGAAACCTCCACTTCAACAGCCGCAGGATTATGACCAAATGCAAATAGCAGAAAACATGCAGCCCATAAATGCTCTATGCTTTCTGATATTGACCCTTGGTTGATAACAGCCTGAACCATTGCTTCTGCAGATCCGGTAACTTCTCTTTTCCGAGCATATAGCTTGATCATTTCATTGAAATGTATATGTCCTTGCTTTGTACTACTCCTTGCAATATTGAATCTTAGCAGCAGAGAACATGCTTCTAATTCTGATTTTCTGGTGTGTGAGGCTGTGAACCCACATGTCAAGGATTGCAGTAATTTTCTCCAGAAACAAGTCCCCTTTTGCTTTTCTGGTATCTTCTGAGCAGCAAGTGCCAATAAGGAAACTGGAATTGCACAAGGCGCAAACCATCCGCTTACCAGTACCATTCTGGTTGCCAAGCTCCTCGCGCCGTCTGCATGATCAAATATTGAGAAACAAACATCAAGGAGTTGCAGGAGGAAAGTGTTCTGCCTGAATGAGTGAGCTTTTTTACCACTCCATGACATGTCCTTCAAGGGCATTCTGTTTATGGTATCCAAGAGCCTGCTTGGGGTGATAGGTAACTCAGACAAAATTCCACTGACAATGGCAAGGCCTAAAGTCAACCTTCCAAGCTTTTCCTCGATGGTTCTAAGAGCATCAACCTCGGCAATTGGATACTCCTTGCCACTTCCTAGCATTAGAGACATGGCCTCAACGCCAGACAAGTATGAAAGCTTCAGAGGTTCCAAGTTCATGACACGAGGAAGGCACGTTGATATGATTACATGGGTCTCTCCACCAAAACGGGGGAGAAGATCCATCACAAGCTTGTGATCCCACCAATCCTTTTCGCTTTCCAAGTTATCAATGATCACAAGATATGGAATGTTTCGCATTAGCTCTTTGCGAACAGCAGAAACAGCTGCTTCTTCCTGCTCTTCAAATCCTTTTATCCTAGTTTTCTCCACACTATTCTCAACACTAGCATCAACTTCAAGAAAGGACCTGAGTTTAAGATAGTTTTGCCTAATATACCTGCTCTCCCCTCCTATCCACAACACCATCTTGTATTTCTGGTGAAACCTGTAAGCAAACTCAAGAATAAGTTCTGTTTTACCAATTCCTGAATCTCCTGATACGCAGGCAATCCCTTTCCCATATAATATCTTCATTCCTTTTTTCCTCCCAGTATACTTTCCTCCGCCTTTAAGCCTTGACCGGTAGTGCCTGTGAGAAAACTCGGTGCTTTGCATTTCAATCTCTTTTTCTGACTCCTTCCATAGGACTGGTGTTTTTTCCTCCTTGCTTCCATTTCCCACATGTCTTTCCTCTAGCACATTACTCTTGCTGCGACAAATAGTCAAATGCCTTCTTTTGGGTCTGGCTTTAAGATCAATATAGTCTTGCCTTGAATCTCCAGTAACATCCCCAAAAAGCATAAACTCCAGTTGAGAAAGCTCTTTCTTCCTACCAATGAAGTTCTCATTCCGAGTGAAAGGTAACTCCTCTTCTTTCACTTTCTCCCTCCATTTTGTTAAATGCTCAGCTGCACTTCTTCTGCCTAACTTCATTGCCAACAATGTGACAACCCTCAGTATGCAATCTCTCCAGTTTCCATCCTGAGCTTCCAACTTCCGTTCTTCAACACGTGAGAGGCCATGAACAGCATCTTTCCACTCCTGCTCCAACCCTCCATACAGAAGCCAAAGCTCCCCTCCATGTTTTTCCCACAGCTCACCCCTCTTCTCAATTATATCCCTCACAAGACAATCAGCTGGACTCAAATCAAAATATATAGGGACCAAGTTCTTCTTGCTAGAGAAAAATTGCAGTTCCTCAATTGTGTATGGATTCTTGAAAGACTTCCTTGTTATAATTACTATCCCAAAAGAAGCCACGTCCATAGCTTTCTCTGCAATGCTTAGCTTGCTAGAGTTCCTATATCCGGCTCTATCTGATACAAAACAACTCATGCCTTGAATTTCTAACTCGACACGCAGCCAATTGGCAAATCTTATTAGAGGAGGTTTACGGCGATGTAATCCTATATAGACATCACAACTTTTTAGTCTATAAGAAGAAAGTGATCTGGAACCTGGTGTTGATGATATTCTTTTGTTTCTGCCTTTTTTACTTCTCGTATCTTTATGTCCAGAATAACTGTCATCATAGGGATGGAAGTGACCAGACACAGTGCAACTAGAGATGCCTACTGAGGAAGATATGCGGTCAAGGTTCTGTAAAGCACCTGCATTACAGCCAGTTGGGGATGCATCCACCTCAGAGAAGGTGCATCCAACATTCACTAGAGACTTCGGTTCTGGAATCCCTGAACTGGTACTAGGGGCAGCAACATCTAGATGAATTCTGTCACTGGGAGCATCGGGTTGCAAAGATTCTGATAACTGACACGATGATGATCTTGGAGAGAAAAATGGTGACTGATTAGCTGAAAAAAAGGCTGAAGATGAGGATGACATGTTCCTTAAACTTGTTGTTGTCAAGGGTCCTACTGTGGTGGAGCTCTCTTCTTGGATATCCATCCTTGAAGTTACAGATGGTATGAGAATGTTTTCCAATTATTGAAGATACCATGTCCCATGCACACAAAATTTATTGGAAGATGCATTGAGAAGTTTGAGGCAACGAGTTCATCAGTCAGAAGATGCATTCCAAATTTCCAATCATTCAATGTTCCAATATTGCAGAAAGAAGCAAAACTGAATGCTCTGCACTGTATGCTTATGGTACTAGAAAGTAGAAATTAGTAATATAAAAAATCAAAGTAAAGAGGGGGGGCCGGGCGGTGAACCAGACAAAGTCTGATTCTTTTAAGGAAAAGTTAACAATGTCACCATCATCTAAGTTACACTTCTAAAGATCTTAAAATTTCCAAAAAGGAAAAAAAAAAAGATGAATTGGTCAAATCATAAACAGTAATTACCGGTGGTAGGAAGCAAGACGGTCAACCTAAAAAGAATATTTACTTTACAAAAATGATTTGACATCAATTTGGGACATTTATTACTGTTGTTACGCATACAATGGGATCCAAAATCAGAAATGCAAAAACTCAACTCGAAGAAAACTCATAATTCATTGTTAAGTAATTCACCACCAAAGTTAAAAGCAAGGGAATGAAGAATCATTGAGAAGAAGAAAAAATTTAAAACACTACACAATCCAGAGCTACCAAAAATAATTAATTGACAAAACTACAGTCATGTAGCTCAGATCTGAATACTTACTAGGCAGAGAAACTGAAACACCATGTCATTCATATTCATCATTCATTGTTTTCCGTCCAGACCAACCAATCTCTTTACTCTGCAAAAGGTCAACAAAAAGATCCAAGCATTCAAATTTCGAAGCACTGTAGGAGTAAAAAGAAAAAACTCAAGCAAACTACTTACGAAAATTAGGACATACATCACTACAACAGAAGCCAAAGAAAACATATAGCTGAGTTATATTGGTAATGAGTGAAGTGAGAAACAAACTATGGTGTCAGACTCAGACCCCCATTTTAGAAAGAGCAGAAAAGGAGATAAACTGAAAGCAATGAAGGCAAAAAGCGTCAACCTTTATCAACAGGTGTTGATGGGTGCAGAAACTGTAGCTAAGTCCTTACAAGTAATGGGGTGTCAAGGTTCAGAATGGGGTGTCAAGAGTGAAGAATGTTATGGATCTGACTTGGGTGTGGTGGAATCGAAGTAGGCTCCACGCTCATTTATACAATTGTTAAATCTTGCAGATGGCCACTATGATTTCGACATTTGGATTAACATTTTTTAAGCTCATTTCTTGGCTTTGTGGTTTTGGTCCTTTTTTTTGTGTGTTTTTCGGTGGGTGCTTTTGAAGTTAGCTTTGATTAAGATAATCCAGAACAAACGTGGTCTTTTGTACTTTGCTGGGTGTTTGTGACGTGTTGAAGTTCTAACTTAAGGAATCATTTAATTGTTGACTCTTAAATCGTTGTTGAGAGCAATGAGAATGCAAAGTATAACAAGTTAATCATAAATTTTACCTGTGTGTTATGAAATTTGTGACAAAGACTGAAGTTACATTCTTCTCTCAGTGATCTTTATTAATACCATACAAAGATGTATTGCATATCGAATTTTTTTTTTCCTTAAAAGAAACCTTTTAATGATAATATAAATTAAGGATATTTTCCCCCATGATCTTTTCTTTAAAGTTGTCATTTGCTTATAAGAGCATTTCAGAAATAAACAATAGGGCCTTGATAGATTAAAAGTGACATTAAGATCATAGGACTAATAAAATGAGTTAAGATAGACTTGATAACCATCATAATCCATAAAAATGAATTATTATTTTTATTTTAAAATATGCTAAATTAACATAGATTAGGTTGTTCAAGACTGATAACAAATAGAGATAATCAAATAAGAAATGCAATAATTTTTTTAAAAAAATCACACATATATATACAAAAAATTTAAAATTGACCCCTAATTTTTTTTAAGTAAAAAGAAATCTTTTTTTAAGTATTCTGACTTAAGATTTTCTATGTTTAATGTTCTTCTATATACAAAATTTGAGCGTTCTCGGTTAAAAAAATTGTCATTGTTCTTAATTCGTAGTACTCCTCCAATACAATTTGATAAAATTAATTCAAACCAAATTAAGGTTAAATTATTGATATATTTCAAGTCTGTTAATTAAATCTATCAATTTAAATTAATTTTATGAAATGAAAAAGTTGTTCTTCCTATTTATATTCTCATTGTATTTTTTTTACCATATAAACGATTAGAGAGATAAATAATCAAATCTCTCAATTTATTCAATAGATAAACTCACATTGAAAAATAAAATCTTGCAAATTAATGCATATATCTAATCATGCTTTATTGTATTTTTTTATTTTCAAATTAGTTATTCAAAACTTATAATTGATAATATAATCTTAGTATGATGTTTTTTGAAGAATAACTTGAGTATTGTTTAAGATGTTCTGAAAGTCACACATAAAAATGGCTTGGGTACTCAATAATAGAAAAGGAAAACATAAACATATATCATAAAGAAGGAAACTAATTTTATGCAAGCTAATGAAAACTATGGGATAAAAATATTAAAATATAGTTGAGGAATTTCGCTTTTATAAAAATAATGGTAATAGTACACTCTTTTTCATTATGTTTTTAATTATTAAATACAACATAGTATTAATCTTAAAAAAATAGGTCACCTTTTATGTTTTTGGAATTCCTATGCACACACTGATTTAGAGAATACGTGCAAAAAAAATAACAATGAAATATAAGGCCTCGTAAAATATGAAATTTGTTTTTTTAGACACTACAAGTGTTTTTTTTATGAGAAATAATTTTGCTCGATTAAATAGAACAATTCTAAATGATAAATTATTCTTTTAGAATGGCGTATTAAACGTTTAAATTTAAATTTGTTAATTAAGTTCAAATATATTTGTGCCAATTAATCTATGTGATTAGTAGTATAAAAGAACTGTTTGGAAAGGGAAAAAAAGTGTGTTATGTAATACCTTAAAAAACAACTATGGAATAAAAAATATTTTAGAATTTAGTTTTATATTCTTTTTTAACAAAAAAGTTGTTTAAGTAAATAAAAATTAGTTATTTACATTTTTTTTATAACAACCATCAACTATCTCTTTAAGAAAATATTCTTCATGAGATATTTTGTTTTATTTTTATAAAAATCACCATTATCTCTAAGAAAAAAGATATTATGTTTATAAAAACTATTAACTCTCTCTTTCTTTAAGAAGATATACACTTTCATTCTTATGAAACCATCATCTCTCAAACAATTTCTCTTTAAAGTTTTTTACCTTCTCTTTAGATTTGTAATCTCATTAGGTTATCAGATTGACCATCAAAAGACACCCTTAAATTGAGATAGTCTTATTGAGATTATTAGGATGTGCATTGTTTGGAGATTGATCTATCTAACGAAGTATTCTGTCTCTACTGATACTTTAATAAGTATATTAGATTCATATAGATGAAGTTTACTAGTTAGTAAAGAGTCGAAGGATATTTAAAATATGAACTCATCGGAATAGGACATATGAATTAACTATATATATATATAAATGAAAGGTATGTTCTATAAAAAAAAAAAAAGATGTATTATCATGTATATTTCAAGTAATCATTTTATAAAATGACAAATTAAAATTGTCTCAAAGTCTACATTAATTTCACTTTTCAAATAATCATTTTATAAAATGATAAAATAAAATTGTCTCAAAGTCTACATTAATTTCACTTAGTGATAATTATGAATGTTATTTTTAATTCTCACACATGACATTTTTCTTCATGTGCCAATATTTCACTTTTTGTAATTTTTTTCATATCTATTCATATGACTATTATACTACTTAATAAAACAACATAATAAAAACTATAAAAAAATTCAAAATTATATTACTCCACTCACCACAATATAGCCTTTAACTTAAATAAACGTGTATAAAAGGATAAAAGTGAAAAATAACTATTTTCTTCACATCAGTTAACGTTAATTTATCAATAATTTATGGATTTTTTTTTTAATTTCTTCGAAAATTTAGTTGGACCTGTACATAAATTAATTTTGATTTATATGGAAAATTTATTTATTTATTAACTATTTATTGATAAATATATTCAAATAAAGCCACACGATAAAGTATTTCATAAATTACTGAAAACATTGAAAAACTTAAAATGGGTAAGGGAACAAGTTTAGTCCAAGACAGATTTGTAAAATAAATAGTTTTTTTTTTCAGATTTGGTGTTAAATTTGATTATTACAACAAATAATCTTAATCAGATTTTGCTTATTTTCTTATCAAGTCACATATTAGAGGTTATAAAGTGATGTTGGTGTGAGGCAAAGTCTCAAAACATTGGTGCATCATGTGTATGAAAAAAAAACTGTCAAAAATTACTTCTCTCATGTATTCAATGGAGGAACCTTTCCTACATTTTTTTTTTTATGTTTATTGTCTCTTTTAACAGAAAAATAAATTATTTTATTAAATAAAAGTGCACCTGTTTAATTGCTTGAAAATATAAAAGGCATTTAATAAATTAGGAAGATATGTAAAATAATTTAGAATTGTTCTATAAAACATGCACAATTTATAATGTACATTTAAAAAACCAATTAATAATTTCATTTATTTATTTCCTTTCAATATATATATAATAAACTAATTTTTAAGTCTAAACAATTGTTAATTAGAATATTACATTACTTTAAAGATAATTTATATAAAAAATAATATGTATAAATAATCAGTATTAAATATATAGAGCAAAAGAAAATCACGAGAGAATTTAAAAAAAAAAGTACTCAAACCCCTTTTAACAATATTATAACGTATGAAGAAAGGGGTTAAATAATTTTTGATAAACTCAAATTAATTTGTATATAAAATAACACTGTAAGATATCAGATGAATAATATAAAAAAATTATAAGTTATTTTATATATAAATTTGTGTCAATTAATCATGGACAAACTGATCTTAATAAAAATATTATTCCTATCTCAAGTTTATTAAGATAATATTGTTAAGATTAATTACAAACTTAAAGTTTAGTTAAAGTGTTATATTTTAAAAGACATCTCTTTTATTGATAATGTTATTCTTATAAAATTTATAATTTGAACTCATCCTTATAAAAGGACAGTGTGGTATTGACCTACAGCAAACTTGATTGTGGCATTTCAACATCACTCATTTTAATTTTAAGGGATGGCGATGGGAAGCATATGCCCCCATGTGAGACCATTAACAAAACTTTGTCATTTTAATGACACATTCTGCTAAGAAAGAGACTCAAATAGTTTAAATTTTAGGGCACTCCAAATTGTTACCCATCAAAAGCTGTGTCCCCACAATCTTTGATGTTTGCCAGAGGGGAAGGGCACCAATTCATCATTTATGGGTCCAACACACTCAAATAATGCCATTTTTTTAAACTATATCATCTTCTTGAGAACATCAAAACCCAACCAAATCATGTTCATTGCCTTTAAAAATTCAAACCAACATAAAGGGTTTTTGAAACAGTCAAGTTATAACATTATTTTAAAAAGTGTCAAATTACAAAAATTAAAGACAAATCATATTTAAAGAAGTTATATTTTTGTTTAATAGTTTTTTATAAAAATAGTTAAAATCGATAAGATGATTTAGAGTGTGATTCGTAAAATTATGAGATTGTAAAATCAATAATATAATTTATTTTTTATATGATCGTGTTGTTAGGAATTTTGATGTGTGAATGCGACTTTTGTAAGGAAAAAAAAAATAAACATTAGAAATATCTTAATTGACTTTTGTTTTGATTAAAACTTATCAGCCAATAAGATAAAAAGCATAATATAAAGCATTCTTAATTTTTAATTTAATTTGAAATTTATTTCAATTAAAATCCTAATTAATTAGAAAAAGATAGCCTGTAGGTTGAAAACAATTCTGAAGTTTAATTACATTAATATTAATTTTAAATAAATGCTGTTGCCATTCACAATACATATTAAGATAAAATTTAATAACATTAGTATTTAATTAAAATTAAGTTAAATTAAATTTATTTACTTAAGAACAGTCGGTATAATAAAAAATCTGAAATAAATCACTGTTAATCACTTATTTTTGTCATTTATTGGACGATTTCGCAATTCATTAACACTTTATGACATTTATATTTTACGATTGTTATAATATGAGAAATTTTTTACAAATTAATTTATATATAAAAATAATAATTTTAATTTATGAAAAGCAATTATTTTATTTTTCATGAAGGACATTGACCAATCCACTCGAGGGTCAAAGATATGATGGGACATGTTTGTTGAGACTGTTTTATACATTCAGTCGACACACTTTTTGTGTTAATGGATATATGTTTATAAAAAAATCAGTTAATTTGAAAAAAAAAAAAAAAAAAACTATGGAAAAGACGAAGAGAGACGAGTTCACAGCTTTTGTGGCACAAAAGCGCAAATCGCTGCTGAATTCACGTAGCAAAACTTAAAGTTTTAGTCTTAGTGTTATTTTCGTGAAGAGGTCAAATAAATTGTCCAAAACAATCAAAGGGGAACATCATTCATGTTTTCCAGATATAAAACTTTTTTACTATCTCGTGTCGTTTTTGGTTCAAATCATACTTTTCTTGTTGCAGAGGTTCAAATAAACACAAAAAATATAACTGCTAACTTCGATATTTTGTATCTTATACAACGATTTGAATTAAAAAATAGCATCATTAATAAAAGTATGTTATTTATGTATGCTAACTTAATATCATATGCTCCTTAAAAAATTAATATGGTACGTTGGAGATTTTAATTTTTTTAATTCAAATTTATGATTAGGAGAAGTTCTGTCATCAATAATTGTAAAAAAAAACATAAATACCATTGATTGTGAGAGTTTTTGGTTCTGAGATCAATTTTAATATAGTAAAGCATGATGCATGGGACACTTCCATTTTTTTGAGTCTTAACACAACATGTAGTTTTTTTCTTATTGGAGTTTGTGTGAAGCATATCTACATTATGATAAAATTAAATTACTGTTGACAGCATTTTATTTATGAGACTCAAAAACCAAACCTTATTTTAAGATAATTAAATATTATCACTTAAACCACTTATCCATCAAGAGACGCCTATTAATATAGCAAGCTATTCTATATACCTAAAAGCTTAAAATTAAAATAAAGCTATGTTAACTTTTATTAAAAAACTTTGATTAATTCTTAAAGCAATCATTTTAAAATTTGGTTTAGACATGAATGTATTTTATACCAACTTGAGTGTGTTTGTATTATTTTAAATCTGAAGAATTATTTTCCAAAGAGAAAGTCGCATTAGCTGTGTTTGATAGTTTTTTTTTTGGTATTTGTTTTGATTTATTTTTATTTCTTTATCACCTCGGAAAGAAAACTTATAAAAGTAATTATTTTTTCAATATAATTTATAGACCTGTTCTATACCAATCTTGCACTCCCACGGTTTTTTTTTTCTTTTTGGGCTTTTTTCCTTCTTTTCCCTTTTATACTTGAGAGAGACTCAGCAAAGCTCGTAACTATTGGATCATTCATGTTGCAAATGGTTGGGCTTTTTCTTTCTGCACCCCCTTATTTTCTAGACACCCCATTGGTTACACTAAGTTGCCCTTTTTGGTTTTATACTTCAACCCTACCTCTTTTCTCTTGAACAATATTTTTCGGGTCTTCTCTTATCTCTATTTGATCCAAGTGCTGCTTAGGTTTTTGTGCTTGGTTTATGACTGCTGTGTGTATATGTGTATTTATATAGACAGACGAGATACAGTATACATCTAATTACATACGTATAACAAAGAGAGAGGGATTCTGGTGACATTGGTGAAGATGATTACAAATAGAAAAACATGTACCTCGTGCGATGAAAGACGGTGGTGGCTACCTATAAAGGCCAATAGATACGTCATTATTCCTTAATTACGATGAATATGTAATTCATCAAATATGAGATAGAATTATAAGCAATTATGTCGATGTATGTTAAGTTATATACGTTGTGCGATTCAAATGGTAATATAATATTTATTGACAAATGTAAGATTGTGACAAATTGAAATTGGTATCCTGTAGTAAGAAAATAAATAAGTTATGACTTTAACACCAACAAATATAAGTTGTGAGAGGTTAAGATATGTTATTTGAGTTAACTACAAAATTGCAAACAAATAATTATAATTTATCTTTTTTTCAGAAATGACAAAATGATACTAAATCTCTCCATTTATCCACACGACGATCATTACACTTGACAATGTTCTTAATATGAGATAACTTAAATTCATTATCTAATGGACTTTAAGATACAATATATTTTATATTAACATTATCTACTTTGGACACATCTCAACCTCGCCTCTCACCTGATATCCTCGTACAAAAGTATTCATCCATATTAATTTTGCAAAAATGAAATTTAGGTGTCAAAACAAACACTAAAACAACACTTATTCATGAAAAATTCAAATTAATTTATAATTGTAACTTTACATTTCACAAAATATATTCCGAAATATAAAATTACCATGCTAAAATATATATTCTACCATGTAAGATTATTATTATGGAACCAAAATATATATTTACTAATCCAAAATATGTTTTCTAAAATGTTATTTTACTATTATGGGGAATAAGCTCCCAACACTATGGATTTGTCAATCTAGAACGCTTGTATAATACCTTCGGAATTAGCTTTCCGTAATATGCAATAATTCCTTTTTTTATATAACAATCTGAAATATATATATTTTTTTTTCAACAACATTCCAAAATGTGTTTTCCATAATAAGTTTTGGAAGCATCAATCCAAAAGTCAACGCTTGTTGCCAAAAAAGTTCTGGACTTCCCTTCTAGAAGGTGATTTTTGGACTTCAAATTCCAATAACCCAATACCCACCATTAAAAGGAAACTAAACAAAACAAACCTATCCTTTGTTACCTTCCCAACCTACCCTGGGCTAAACTTCTTCTCCTTCCAAGCTTCAAGTACAAAATCAGCAGCGGAGCAACAATGTGAAAAAGGAGAAGATCCTTTGAAATAAAAATCCAAGGGGTAAAACGGGTATTTAACGCTGAAAGTGCAACTGGAAAATAAGGGTACAGAGGAAGCAAAAGTCGAACTGATGTACCTTAATGGATTAGCTTTATACTGTTGAATATTGGGCTTTTTAAGCCCAATGACTGATTCATTTATTCAGGACGGCTTCTTCCTCCATTATTTGCGGTTGCTATTCAAATCCGTGTTTATCAACGCTTTCAACATTCTTAATGCACCTCCATAATATCATTATGCACCTGTATACTTTATGAAATATCCAAAATAATATTTGTAAAAAGATCGAAAAGGATTTCAATAAAATAAATAAAAATATCCGGAAGTGTTTTTTGTATTCCAGAATCTTATTTTTCAATCCAAAAGTGACGTTTCAATCCAAAAGTCATGTTTGTCAGTTTCTGATTGAGCCAATTCAAAATAAAAAAGAATAAACCAATCATATATTTTGGATTGGACGATTGTAAAAGTTTTTTTAAAAAAATACTATTTCAATTTGACCATTTAAGAAATTCTGAAATGTGCCAATCCAAAAGAAGAAAAAATATTCTAAATTAGGTTAATCCAAAAGTCAAATGATGGGACAGATAGATTTCATATTGGACGAATCTGAAAGTTAAAATGAATTAAAGATTTTCCTCTAAGGACATTTTCGTCTGTTTGAGTTTGCCAAGAGGTGCAGTAAGAATGCGTCGAAGAGCTTAGTCTTAATATAGCTTATTAATGGACCACAAAAATGAAAATACTAAATGTGTATGACTTATACTGTAAACATCAATTATGCAAGCCTATTATTTATTATATTTAATAATTTAAAAATAATTTTATTAATGTACAAACAAACAAAGACAAGAAAAAGTTATTATCCAAACAAAAATAAGCACAAAAAAAAGTGTATGAGACTCGACTCAAAATCAAATAAAAGTATACTTTTAGGTTAGATAAATAAAATAAAAATATTACTTTTGGTTACAAATGTGTCCCATTTCCTTCTATAAAACAATAAGATTATCTCTTAAAGTTATATAATTTTTTTATTACAATTTAGTAATGTTGTTTACAAAATACTAGTTTTTATTTTCTTAATTTCCATATTAAAATAAGCGCAACACAATAATATGTTCACAAGACTAAATAGTATTTTAATACGTATATTGCATATAAAATGATAATCAAATGTTTTTTAAGGTTAAAAATACTGAATTGAAATAGTTAAATTTTATAAGAAATAAATTTAATTATATATTTATAATTTATTTTGACATAATTAAATTATTAATATTTTTAAAAAATATTTAAGTTTAAACCAAAGCAAAAATAAAATAAAAATGTTTTCATTGAAAAAGGTCCCTAAAAATATTGTTGTTAAAATAATGAGAACTGAAAACACTTTGATTCTATATAACTATACAAAGAGATCAAATTCTTGTTACAACAAAAACAATAACTAAGTAAGCAAGTCAAATAAGACAAGTGATTTCGGAACTTAACACGTGAAATTCTGCATTTATGAATGAAATTCAGATTAACATTGGTTCTCCTTAATTATTTTCACATCCTATTTAATTTAAGAGAGAAAAACAAGAACTCTTAAAGAATTATTTTACTAGTAAAAGAGGGGAACCGCTGAAAGCACACCAATTAACATTATAAAGTAAACAAATCAATACTTTACTTCTCCCTAATGCTTATCCATCCAGTATATATTCTAGTTACACTTTGATACGAATAGATTTTCAATTAATTAATTAAAACCGAATAAAAATAATAAATAATTAACTGAATATCTTCCGTTCTCTATTTATTCGTGTGCCATCCATTGTGTTTCTTCGTCGTTCACTGCACCTTCATCGCAGAACCTGGTGAGGTGAAGCTCAAACATCATCATTTCTGCAATTGAGCAAAATTTATTTATTTGTTTATTTATTTTTATTTATACACGATATTTTGTATCAGGTTTATCCAATCCCTTTCCGTGGTTTTTTTTATTTTATTTGTGAATTTTGATGTCCATAATTCAAAATTACCCATTCTTATCCCCATCCGCTTATAAGAACGAGAAATCACGGTGATCTAGGGTTTATAAGGATTGTTTCTTGTTTTGTTTTTGTGGAAATCCATAGCTCTCTCAGTTAGGGGTTCGTGATAAATGGCACGGTTGGTTCTGCCATCAAAGAGATTACCTCTTTCGAGGAACACTCTACTGGGTTTGATCTCCCCTGCTCCTGTGATTATCTATACATACACATTTTCACTTTGTTTTTGTTCTGATTCTATGTATCCGTCACCACCATGCCTCCACGTGTAATGCTTGTTTATGGAATAACCAAAATCTTTCAGAGAAATGGAATTTTGGTGATAGAAACTTGTGTTATTTTTTCTGTGTTATTGTTTTTTATATCGATATAGGAGACTGTCTTTTTTGTATGTATGCCAGTTTTTATGCAGACTTGTTTTGTTTTTTATTTTTTTTCGTGTGATGTTTTGTTTATTGCTTACACTTGTTCACTTTTGCATTACTCCAATCCCTGAATGGCATGATGCCTTTTTCAAACTGCATTTTTGAAATTTGGATTTGTTGTTGAGAAGTTTCTCAACTCAAGAGTAATAATGGCTTTTTGTGTACATGCTATATCAAATGATAAGTAAATATAAATAATTAGATCTTATTATGAATGGGTTAAACAAATTAAGTCATGTTAGTTTCGAAGAAGTTATGTGAAATTTCTAAATAATCATTTTCTTTAAAAAAACTTTTAATTTTGACTATCCATGTAGGTTGTGTGATCTGGTTTTGCTCTTCTTACTCATAAAATGGCTTTCATATATATAGATTTCTCGGTTGTTGTTGTTTTTTTTTTTTTTTTTTTTTTTTTTTTAATTTTCAATTGAGAATAACATGTTGAATGTTGCAGTATTGCTTACTCCACTGTGGATTATGATGAGTATTACCACCTTCTATGCAGCTTCAGCTTAATTGCAGTGTTGGTTATTTTCAGAATACAGCAAAAAGGAGCATCCGATACAAGCATTGCGTTGCTTCACAGGTTTCTACTCCATACTCTATGGAAAGGATCTTTTAAAAAATATAATGCTATCATTTAATGTTGTCATGTGAATGTAATACTGTTGACGTGGATTTTACAGGTTAATTTCCAGAAGAACTATTCCCCATTATATTCTTCACTGCCAGTAAGTTTAATTTGTGTTGGAATTTCTTTCTTTGCTGTTTATTTAGTTGCATTTTTAAAGATGTTTGGTTTTACCGTATGTCTATGGATTCTTTCATACTCAACGTTTATGTACAATCTGCTTATTTGGTTACCTAATCTTGTTTGTTCCTGTATTCTGTTTCAGAGGGTCAAGCTAGTAAGTAAGAGGCTAATTTGTGCTGTTGCCACAGAGGATTTACCAAAGCAAGCTGAAGAATCTAAAATGGAGACACCAAAGGAAATATTCTTGAAGGATTATAAGAAGCCCGATTACTACTTTGACACTGTAAGTTTACGGAGTTTTTAGATAATGTTTCATTCATGGTCTTGTTACTTTTAAAATTTTATTGATTATTTTGTTCATGTGTTGCATGTAACTATTATAGGTGGATCTAAAATTTTCCTTGGGAGAGGAGAAGACAATAGTTAGTTCTAAAATTGCTGTGTATCCTCGCATTGAAGGTAGATAATTATGTTTCCTGGCGAACTTTTATCTTGTTGAATTTGCTGAGTTATACTCAGCATCAATGTCCAAGTGATTTACCAGTTTTCATATTTATTTAACTCTCACTTCTAATTGCTCTATTTTGTGCACCAGGTTCTTCTCCCCCTCTAGTTTTAGATGGACAAGATGTATCTTTAGTTTCAGTTCAGCTGAATGGAAAGGCTTTGAAGGTATATATTACATATATATATATATATATATATATATGTGTGTGTGTGTGTTTGTGTGTGTGTGTGTGAGTATATAGATATATATTTATTTATTTTTCAACTTGGCTACTTTGTGAACACAATCACCAACAAAATTTCTTTGCCATCTTGCAAGTTTTTCAGATAGTGAAATTCATATTACTACAACTGATTTTAATGTTATGTGTCATGAACGTCATATTTATGCTTTCGAGTTATAACCTTAGCTATTGTTCGCTTTCAGAAACACTTTATATTTGTGTTTCCTAGTTAAAACCTTAGTTGTTTTTACTTTCAGAAATACTTTGTATTGGTAGTGATGGTGGGTGGTTTAGGTTTAGATTGTTGTGTTACTTGTGTAACTTCATTTGATATGAATTCTGTTATATTCATCTATAGGAGGAAGATTATCATTTGGATGCACGTCATCTCACAATCCGATCACCTCCTAGTGGTAAATACGATCTCGAAATTGTCACAGAGATTTGTCCAGAGAAAAATACATCATTAGAGGTTAATGAAAATTCTCGTTGTAGAGTTTGTTTCTTCATTGTATTGCTATTTTTCCTCTTGTCACCACAATTTGGTGCTTGAGGGGTGGAAGTTGTGGTTCACTATGGATTTGATTTCCTGTAGGGACTTTACAAATCGTCTGGGAATTTCTGTACTCAATGTGAGGCTGAAGGTTTCCGTAAAATTACATTTTATCAGGTTGTGATCTCAAGGCAATCAATATGATAAACTGTTCATATATTAAATTTTCCACATAGAACTAATGCATCCTATCTTCCAACAGGATCGACCTGATATAATGGCAAGATATACAGTTCGCATTGAGGCTGATAAATTACTGTATCCAGTGTTATTGTCTAATGGAAACCTGGCTGAGCAAGGTGACCTAGAGGTAATGTTATCTTGGAATGCATAGCTGTGGAGGCTATCTAGATGGTTAGTATACTGTTTATGTACAATATTTGTGCTACACTGCAGGACGGGAGGCATTATGCTGTTTGGGAGGACCCCTTCAAGAAACCTTCTTACCTGTTTGCCTTGGTTGCCGGACAATTACAGAGCAGAGATGACACATTCATTACCCGGTCAGGGCGGAATGTGTCCCTTAGGATATGGACACCTGCAGAAGATGTACCTAAGACTGCACATGCTATGTATGCTCTGAAAGCAGCTATGAAGTGGGATGAAGATGTCTGTCCTTGTTTAATTTTAAATTCATTTGATCAGATGGTTTACTTTGGTCGCAATATACACTGTTTGGGATACTTGAAGAATTTTGCTGTCTTGTCATATGCTTTCTGAACAGGTTTTTGGACTTGAATATGACCTGGATCTCTTCAATATTGTTGCTGTCCCAGATTTTAACATGTAATTTCCATCTTCCATTTTTTTAATATTTCAATCACATGACCCACCCTGCATACATCGTGCCTTGTATATTATGAGATAAGATGAGATAGCATGAAAGGTTAGAGTGCAGAAAAGTAATATGGTATGCTTGTTTTGTATTGGACAGGGGAGCCATGGAGAACAAGAGCTTGAATGTTAGACCCCTTCTTGTCAGCTTGTCTTTGTTGGTCATCTGTGCTCACTTCTGACATTTATATATATATATATATTATTTGCAGATTTTCAATTCAAAGCTTGTATTGGCCTCTCCAGAAACTGCTACTGATGCAGATTATGCTGCAATATTGGGGGTTATTGGCCATGAGGTTTGTAACTATCGGATATTATAATTTTTGAAGAGTTACTTTTCTAAAACTAATTTTCTTAATTGTTTCCAGAGCTTATTTCTTAATTGTGACTAGAGCTTATTTGTTGTCTATTTTGCAGTATTTCCACAACTGGACTGGCAACAGGTGGTGTTACCCACCATAGATCTTGTTCTCCTTTCAAACTTGTGATTTTATAGGCCTTTTTTATTCCCATTCATAGTGTGTCTTAAAACTTTTTCCTACCAGTTCTATTTCACTTTTGACCTTCTATTTGAGATATTGTAAACCCGGTTCTTTTCATTGCCATGGGTGTGTTAAAACATGAATTAAGCATTTCATTTAATAATATCAGAGTGACGTGTCGTGACTGGTTCCAGCTTAGCCTGAAAGAAGGTCTCACCGTTTTTCGTGATCAGGCAAGCCTCTGTACCCCAGTTTTCTATGTTTCAATTTAGACAATATAGTGTTTTCCTTCCGTTGAGTTTTTTTTTTTTTTTTTTTTTTTTTTTTTTTTTTTTTTTTTTTTTTTTTTTTTTTTTTTTTTTTTTTTTTTTTTTTTTTTTTTTTTTTTTTTTTTT
>Ga0209700_100496_pt1 | contig 74187 bp, 44 predicted proteins | sample SiratroredBW_FD_187528 | JGI IMG/M metagenome (GOLD analysis project Ga0209700, IMG submission 187528) | Root nodule microbial communities of legume samples collected from California, USA - Siratro red BW (SPAdes) (version 2) | ecosystem: Host-associated > Plants > Roots > Nodule | place: USA... | reverse complement strand
TTAATTTATATATATATATATATATATATATATATATATATATATATATATTAATGAAAAATGTTAACACATCATGCTTTCTAAACATATTTCTTCTAAGAAATAATCTATATTAATATTTAAAAAATATTAAAATCTAAAAAAATTATAATAAAAAATAATTAAATAAGAAATAAGATTCATCCAGTCACCTAATTCCCAATAAAGTGAATAATAGTTGAAAATATTACATTAGAGAGATTATAGTATAACTTTTTTCTTTATTTTACTAATTCAATATATTCCTTTACGTTAATAACATTTTTAAATAATTTTAATATTCTCTTAGTAAAAATTAATTAATTAGAAAATTGTACGCTCAATCGATTAAATAGAAAGTGTGATTCACACAAAATTAAATAAGGGGCAAGATTTTCACAAGTTTCAGACTTCCAAGAAAATTAGGAAAAAAATAAGTTAAAATTAAGGATACTTTAATCAAACCAAACCATTTTACTGGTCAAACCTAAAGAAGAAAAATTTGATTTCATTGTATTTTGGTTCTTATTGTGAAAATTGAAGCAAATTACATATTACCCCAAAGTAAAATTCCAATTTTGTAAACATTAGTGTTGATCTACATTTAAAATCAAGATTTTAATCTCGTAATCTACGTTGATATTTAATTAAAAAATATATTATATGCATAATCTTAAAATCGAGATTTTACTTTCATAATCTACCTCGATCTTTAATTGAAAAATATATTTTATGCATAATCTCTTAAAAGAAAAAATATGTGCTGAACAAGGAAAGCACATGTACCACGCTTGCAAAACAACCTATCCCGTTACCCGTTTTCGCAAAAGAAAACGAAAGGTTCTTTATCCGAAAACTAAAATAGAAGGTCCCAGTGAAGAGCGATCACAGCCGTGTGTGCAATCCACGCTCGAGGATGAGAGAGGAGTATAAGATAGGCGCATGCACCTGCATAACAGAGTGAACAAACCCAAGCATAACGGAGCCTGAGGTTTAAGAAAACACTTTACCCTTTTATTCTATTCTATTTTCTTTCTCTTCTTCCCTAGGGTTTTAACGCTAGGGTTTCAGTGTTTCACTCTCTATTCTCTTACTCTGTTTATTTTTCTCTCCGCATAGCCATGGATAGGTACCAGAAGGTGGAAAAGCCAAAGCCAGAGTCTCCTATCAACGAGAATGAGATCCGAATCACCACTCAAGGCGCTATTCGCAACTACATCACCTACGCCTCTTCGCTTCTTCAGGTCCATTGATGTTCAGTTACCGTTTGCTGAATGTGTCGATGATTCCGCAGAATGAGAAACCCTCGCATTTTCTGCTGATTGGGGTTTTCTTTCAGCGTTGCATTTTCGGGCTTTGGGATTTGGTTTTGTTTTTTTGTTTTTTGGTCATTTGCTGAATGCTGGTGTGTGGGGGGTTCGATTTATTGGGTTTGGTTTGTGATTGGTGGCATTTTGTGTTTGCCTTTGTTTTCGTTTTGACCTTTGGTTATGAAAACCCTTTAGTTGCGATAGAATGCATTTCCTGTAGGTTGAGTATTGAGATATTCTCAGTTTCTGGATTATTCAGTTTATTGGCTATATGCTTTGATATGCTATTTTTGTATGTTTCACTGTTTGGAGTTTATGTTTTGATGATCGATGTGTCTTGTTTTATTACGATGATAACGAAAAGGTTGCTTACATGTTGTAATTGTGGTATGGGGTTTAGTACGATGTATGTGTTATGCCTGTTTGTTCCAGGATGATTTAAACTGACTTTGATTTTGGTGGTTATTCCTGCAATAGGAAAAGTCAAGTTTTGAAGTAGCTGTTGTTTGACATTTACCAAATTGTGGGAAAATGTGACTTATGCGGCTTCTATTTCGGCTGTGATCCTATTGCTAGGCCTTCAAAATTATAGTGTTGTGGCTTCAATTTGAAAGCTTTGGGGAAGCACACTAAAAATCTGTGCTACGGAAATGTACCAGGGTTTTGTAGATTACCCTAGCTTTTGAAACTATTGAAGCATGCTAAAACGCGCCACCGATCACAAGCAAATTTAATAGCGCCACTGCAGCTCTTTGTGGCTGGTGGCCGGTATGGATCAGTCAGGAAGCATTTAGAGGTCTTGTTCGTCACACAAATCTTATCCTTTTAGAGCTGTTTGCGATGCTATTACATCCTTTCTGAAGCCCTATTTTGCCCCCACTGACCTTTTAAACCCTATTATTTTTTAAATTATTTTTGTAGTTTTCCCCATCATATATGGCACCAGAAAACCCGAAGCCTTGTGGTGTTCATTTTCTGCCCCTATTCACAATTAAAGCAAACTGCATCAAATTTCATCCATCGTCAAGAACTCCTGCTAACTGATCACCTAGCTATTTATGGCCAATCCCTGCATTATCTGGTCTCTACAACACCATTGATTGCTGCCTCCTGCTACTTAAAATTTACCTAGCACACTCTGTGCAGTCCGCTACTTACCCTCTGTTCCTTTTCTCAACCTTCAATTCTATTATGTTTTTCTAAGATTTAAGTTCGAATATCTTCAATTATGCTTCTTATTAACATACACACACACACACACATATATATATATATATATATATTTATTTATTTATACATACATACTTACATATATATATGTGTGTGTGTGTGTGTGTGTACATATATATACGTACATACAGGCTGAGAATTTAAACGAGTATGGTATAAATTAAGTATGTTGTGTTTGTTAATTAGAAAGTTATGTTATAGAAGTACCAGGACTTGAAATAGTTAGGAGGAAATCATATTGTCAAACGTTACTGCACTTGATGAGATTGGCTACATAGATCAAACAAAACCCTTGAGCTCTGTCAGATATGAAATTCACAAGATAAAATTAATATGCTCTTTTGTATTGTTAACGACCATTTTAACTATATTATCTTCCATTTATATATTTTTTTGCTCTGGTGCCTTTGTTTGTCCTCTAACATTACCACACTTTCTATTATGATCTGGTATTATCTTCTCATTGAATTCTTTCCCAATATTATGTTATTTTTATTTTACTTACCCACTCAACTTCACTTTTGTTTCACTTATAAGACGAACCATAGTAATAGATGATTTACATTTCCAATCCCAAATTCAATTCGAAATATTTTGTAAATTGTAATCATGATGGTTCTTTGCATGCTGTGGTGGTTAGATTCCACAATACCATCAAGAGCTTTAAATTGTTTCATCAGATCCAACCCACAGTGTGCAACAACTGACAAAACATTTAGTTTGTTGATGCTTTTTCCTCAATGAGCATTTTTGACCATTTCAAAATTCACCCAACCCTTAAAAGAATCTGTTTGCTGTGCTATTTTTCAAATCCTCTTAAAAATTAGATCATTTCTCGACTGTTCACTCTTATGTTCACATTGCTTTGTTTACTATTGTTGTATAATTAACATGATTCAAATTTTGCTTTAGATTCATGCATGTTGCTTTATTTTATGATTTATGAATGCATGTTTTGACATACACCAAACTTGTTCAAACCTATTTTGCTATATATATGGTCCAGTGTACTGTGTTGTTATTGGTGCTATTGTGAATTAATATCTTTTGTTCACTTTATATCTTAGATACTACTGTATATACTTTAATTTATATATCCTTTTGTTAATCTGTTATATAGTAAGTTTCATGGTTCCATTCAGGAAACATTTCTAGTTAGTTTGTCAATCACATTTATGTTTATGATATTAGTTTGATTGTGAGCACTTTTTGCTTAAGTTAGATTGTGAAAATATATTGATTCAAGCTTCACTCACCTTTTAAATGGACAAAATTCAGGGTTTAGGATTTAAGATTTAAATGGACAAAATTTATAGTTTTGGTTCATTTGTTTAAGCTTGTGATTGGCCTGTTTCGTTAAAAAAATTGACATGGCTCTTGTAGTAAATGTAATCTGAGTTATTTTTAGCTATTTTTGTTAAGTATGTATAAATCATGAATAACTAAAACTGTTTACCCTCGTATATATGCATCTCTCCATGTTTTATTATTATTATTATTATGACTGACATGCTTCATCAAGAAATTAGTCCTGTTATGCTTGCTTATGCTTTCTTATTGATTTCTGTTGTAATTTATCCAGGAAAAGCATGCAAAAGAGATTGTCTTGAAGGCAATGGGACAAGCAATCAGCAAGACAGTTGCCATTGCAGAGATTTTAAAGGTTAAATTTTCTTGAAAGATGCTATTATTGAGCCTCATGAATATACTTTCAAATGCTTGCAAATGACTGTCTGGCATATGTTTGTAGTAGGAGTTGAACACGCAAAAAAATGCAAATATCTAAGATATTTGGCAGTAAAAATGAGAAAGTTACCAGGCATATAAATCTATTATAACTGGTTGCTTAAAAGTTAATATGATATAATCTAGAGAATGGGATAAGTTAAAATTCAGGTTGGTTTTTTCATCGTTTACTATCTGTCATCTTAAACAGAAGAGAATTCCCAGGCTGCAACAAGATACTGGCATCAGCTCAGTTAGCATAACCGATGTGTGGGAACCCATCGAAGAGGGTCTTGTACCGTAAGTGTTATATGAAGTTTTAACCTGCACACAATCTTTGTATATTTAGTGGCTAAGATTGAACATCAACATTTAATGCAGTGTGGAAATGACTCGACATGTCTCTATGATCTCAATCACCTTATCAGCTAGAGAATTAAACAAAAATTCTCCTGGGTGAGTTTTTTTAACAAAATTGGGGTCTTATTTTCAATCTTTTTATTCAGTTGATTTATTGCCTGTGAAAATGACCTTTAAGATAATTTTCTAGCCTATATTTGGAATCCTCTTCTGGCTGTTTGATCTGACAAATCTGGGGATGTTGTCTATATGATTGTGATTTGTTTACAGTTATCAAGCTCCAAGTAACGTGGAACAACCAAAGCCACACTCCAATTATCAGCAGCAACCTATAAAACCAGCACGTGTTCCATATAATGCTGTAAACGAAGGTAATCTGCATATAGCTACTACAATAAATTGATAAGGAAAATGTTAAACACAATAATTTCTAACTTTCAGCACATCTAATATCTTAATTTAGACTCATATGGGCGAGGACGAGGCCGGGGCCGGGGTAGAGGAAGAGGAAGGAATTGGGGAAGGGGTGGTTATGGCTATCAAGGTGGTTATGGAAATTATCAAGGTGGATATGGATACTACCAGGGGGGGTATGCAAATTATCAAGGTATTGTCCAGTCTGTTCACTCTGAGTTGTAATGCTTTGGTGGTTCATATTATTTTTGGAGGTTTATATACTTTTCTTTTTGATTATGCATTTCATTTACTTTGATTGTTCATCTTATTTTTGGATGTTTATATACTTTTCATTTTTGTTAGACTTTTTATTTGTGCTTTGTCCATTGCAGATAATGGGGGGTATTCAAATAGGGGACGAGGTGGTGGGCGAGGTAGAGGTTGGGGTTATCGTGGTAAGTTTATTTGATACTTATTCTCTCCATTTTTTGTGATGATGTGTTATGAGATTTTCTATCTATGGTAGTGTAAAGAACTAATGTTTTGGGTTTACTTTCTTCTCTTGTCATGGAAAAACGTTTTTTGTACTCTTTTCCTGGCCTTGTGTCAATGCCTGAAGTATCTGCTTTTATCAGTTTTCTTCACATCGATCCCATCAGATATGAAAAAATTGTTATAAATTTTAAAGGATGTATGTCTTGGAAGATGCTTGCCCAGGTTTAATCTTATCCTTCATCTGTCGCATTTTGCAACAGGTACGGGTTATGATGGTGGCAGGGGTGGAGGTGCAGGGTATGAGGGTGGCAGGGGTGGTGGTTATGAAGCGGGAAGGGGTGGTGGTTATGAGGGTGGTAGGGGTGGTGGGTATGAGGGTGGTAGAGGTGGTGGGTATGAGGGTGGTAGGGGTGGTGGGTATGAAGGTGGCAGGGCTGGTGGGTATGAAAGAGGCAGAGGTGGAGGAAGGGGTTATGGACGTGGCAGGGGCCGAGTGGGTGGACGTACAAGGGGTGGTGCAAACCAGGCATGATTGCGAAGGGTGCTCTTGTCATTCTTGCTAAATGCTTGCCTTGACAGTGGGGTTAATGTTTTAAGAATACTGTGTTGATAGTGTGATGTGGTTCATGATCCAGCATTATTAGGCAGTATTTTATGTTTCTTTTGTCATGAAATTGAAATGGGCAAGGTTTTGTTCATGTTTAGATTTAGTTGCAAAGCATCTTGGTTATGATTGCTGTAATTCATTTCAACTTTTATGGTTGCCAATACCATATTTTTATCTGTATCTGGTTTATATATGGCTTTTATTTTAATCAAAAGTAGCTTTTTCTTTGATAAGCTTCCGGATTCAAATAAATCCAAGTATATGCCTATTTTGTACGTTGACAGCTTTCGTGTATGCTGGAGATTGTATATTGTGAATTCCATCTGCACAAGGAAGTTTAAGATTCATAGTGCATGAAAGTGATTTGTAATGCCGCTCATAAATGATAGTGATAATAATAAAAATAGCCATGTTTGAAATTGACAAAGCTGAAGTAAATTCTTTCTGAATGTTGTAGTAATATGTCATAGTATTTGAAGAATAGTTTGTTCTGTATTATTCTTTAGGAATTTTTTCGTTATTGGACTAATTATGTAGTGTATAAATTTCGACTTGTCACATTTTTATGTTTTTCTCGCCCAGTATATACTGCACTAAATATTGCATGTTATCTAATACGTGAGCCATTATATATATATGTGTGTGTGTGTGAAATTACAATTTTATATTATCAGAATTATTTATGTTAAATTTAAAATGAATAACAATAACATTAATTAAATTGTTCATTTTTGTGTATTTTAAAAGTCTAAAAAAGTATATATTTAGTTGTTTCAATATATATTAGTATTATAGCACATCTATCTGTGATGCCGCTAATGATTAATTTGCGTGTGGATTTTATGACGTTATCCGAGTTCAGGACCAATTCCTCTCGCGCATTAGAGATTCTGTCTTTCCAACATCTTCAGGAGTGTCAGGACCACAGGCCTCATGATTAACCTTTATCAACGTCATCTTGGTGCCATTCTCAAGGACTTTTAGCTGCTACAAATCCTCCTTTAATTGCAATGCAAGTAGGTTTTAATCCCAAGATGAAGCAAATGCGGGAACTGACTTGTTGAATGGGATTAATCCTCGTGAAAAATAGATTGCATAACCACGATTATCTACCGCACATTTCACTCTATTTGGATCATGAGCATCTTCAGGCTTTAAAATGCCGTGCTGAACACTGCATCTGGAGCTGCCATGTTCAATGAGTGGTTCATCACCCTGAATGTTGACAACAATATCGTAATTTTGCCCAAGCTTCTGTGGGGCTTCATTGCAGCGCTAAGTACCATTTCTGCAAGATTCGGATTTCATAATAACATCAGCTCCAAATTGTCGACATCAGTGAGCAATGTTTTCATCTCCCTTGTTCTGTTTATCATGGGCTTCCCGAGGATTTAAATGAGAGGCTTTCCCATAAACTGAGAAGAGGCATATCGGTCGGGTATAATGCCCAGGACCCGGCTCCGAAAGTTGTTGAATCGGGTTGGGTATATTGTCTTTTAAGGTGGACATTATTAAAGTATTTGACATTGTTTTCTCAGTGAAAATTAATTGAACACTGAAATTGGAATACAAACATTTTGGATCGGTGATTTGTTGGTGAGATTTGGAGATCTGATTTTTCCAGAATACATTTTGGTAGTCGTTGCTTAACATTGTAGGTTGTCTTTGAGTCGTTATGGGTTCCTTATATCATTTATCACTTTTAGTGATATTTTTATGGTTAAATTTATTTAAAATGTTAAAGTACATTAATTTTCACTAATACAGTAACATTTTTTAAATGTTACTATAAATAATATAAATAAATATCTTAAAATTTTATAAATAAATGTTATTATAATTACCACTAAGTTAATATATAATATCATTTTCTTTAAAGAGTCATTAAAAGACAACCTTTCTTTAAATTAAACAAATAAATAAAATATTAAAAAGAATATAATTTTTTCTCTCTATAATTTACTTTAACTTTAGTTTTTAGTTTTCATCTTTTTAAATAATAATAAAAGTAAAAATATTCATTTCAATCATTCTATTTAACTTTTATCTTCATGACAATACTCATTACATCTAATGTTGAGTTTTTTTCTCATATGTTACTTATCGCCCAAAATGGATAAAAAAAAAAAACTGTTTTTTATTATTGAAATGGATAAATCGTGTCAACCTGGTACAGTCTTATTATAAAGAGATTATGTTAGTTGGACATGATTTTAAGCAGAGAAGAAATTGTGTAAGACAGTAACGATTTCACACAATATTTTTTTAAAAAAAGAGAGGCACACGACCCTTCACCTCTAGAAATTTATTTTCTCTCTCCCCCATGCCTTTCTCCCTTCTCTCTAACTTTTCTCCCTCCATACATCATCTGTTTTAAACTCTAATCACACCATGAAATAATAACTGAGGAATTAAGGATTATTTTTAACCGATCAAAATCTCAAACAGAGTAAGTTCATATTTGCTCTAAAGATCTCTTATTCTCTTTTTTTAGGTTTTTGTCATCAATCTTAATAAGGACAGTTGAAAAAAGTATTTCTTTCAACTTAATTAAGATTATACTGAAATTTGGTTTTGTTTTGATAACTTGTTTTAAATCCCTAGAGATTGGGTTAGTTGGGGGATCATCATCAGATAAGGAAAGCTAGTAACTTATTTTTATATTATTTAGTTACTTTTAAATAGTAGTTTAAGATAGAAAACTTGAATATGTGAATATCTGACTGGTCCTTGAGCACTGAATGAGTTTGATTGTTTATTTTGATTTGGTGTGATTAATTGAACTGTTTTAAGTAATGATGTTAGAAAGTAGCATGCAAGAACTTTTGATTGTTGTTTGATGAATTGAATTTGACTTGTGATAAGACTTTGATATGTTTTAAAAGTTTGAGACTAGTTATTGAATAAAATATGTCTTTATACATGATTGGACGAGGAATTGTTTTTGAATGAACATGAATTGTTTTGAATGAACATGAATTGTTTTGATTGAGAAATGGTTTTGAAATTATAGAGATGACTGATTCTGATGAAATTTAGTAGATATAGATTTTTTTGGTGGTAAAGAAGTTCTTGGATGATATTTGATGAAATGTTTAATTTTATATTGTGTGAACATGTCAGAATAGTAAATTTTGACAATTTAGTAGTTAAGTATTGTTTTGATGATGGAAAAATTCTTGCATACTATGATTTGTGGATTGAATGATATGTATTGATGTTAATGATTGAATGATGAAGTTGATGTCATACATTTGAGATAATGTATGAGTTGTTTGTGTGCATTAAGTATATCACGCCTATGTTTAACAAAGATCATCTAGTTTCACTGATGATCTAAGTCACGTAGACTAAGATATTAGGTGGTGAGAAGCTGATGAGGAAGTTCATATACACCGGAACCGCTGGTAGACACTCGGTATTGGATGTTTGAACTTACTCTGATCATTTCCCTTAGATTCGATGACAATCTAAGTCTTGGGTATTGGATTAGTCCTTTCTCTTAGATTTTTTGGTAATCTAAGTCTTGGGAAATTGGATTAGTCATTTCTCTTATATTTGTTTAATCTAAGTCTTGGGTATTGGATTAGATGTTAGTATCTGGTAGGGACATACTTAATGAGTGAGTTCCGGAAGACAATAGGTCCATGTGTGACTTATATGTGTGATATGGTCCATTTGTGGCCGATATGTATGATGTGGTCCATGTGTGGCCGATGTGTGTGATGTGATCCATGTGTGGCCATTGGATGTAATGTAATCCATTGATGTATGATGTTTGATATGAATATTTGAAATGAAAATGTATTTAGTATTGAAACTTTATTTGTTAGTCTTTTAAGAAATTTTTATGAATAACTAATATAGGTTGCTCTTACTGGATATATTGAGTATGTTATACAATTTTCTTTGACTAGCTTACCCTTGCTTTTCATGTTGTTTTGTAAACTGATGATTGTATTGTACTATGTACATGAGTAGATACAAATGCAGGTCCAAGAGTATCTGAAAGATTGTAAACTTTATTTTGGAATTTTTTTTCCTTTGTTGGATTCACTGTATGTTAAACCATATTTGAGATGTTACAAAAAGTTTGTACAATGTTAGGTTGTTTGGATGAAGGGATGGATAGTGAGGAAAGAAGGAAAAATTTATAAAAGTTTGTGAGTGATGTGATAGGTATAGTTGATAAAATAATCTTTTAATGGATGAAATTATAAATAAAATTAATTTAAAATTAAATATAATTAATTTATTAGATATGATTGATAAATAATTATTATTTTAATTGATGAAATTATAAAAATATCAATTATTTTAAAATTAAAACTAAAAATTAAATTATTATTGTTAATAATAACATTATTTTATAAATTTATTTTAATTATTATTGTAATTATAATTTTATTATTATTACTTTTATATTATTTTACAATTTTATTTTTTGTTATCATAATTATTATTTATAATTTATTATTATTTGTAGTTTTTAATATTAATATTACTTATGTTTTATTTTTATAATTATCTTATATTTATTATTACTTTATAATTTATTATATAATTATCTTATATTTATTATTACTTATATTTTTATAATTTATTATATATTAATCATATAAAAAATATAATAAAAATGCAACATGCTCACAAATCCTTTCCTTTCAGTCAAGAAAGAAAGGATGAAACTTTTGTTCTTAATATCTGCATTTAATTAATTTTTTATTTCTCAAAATTTTAATTTTTGTTTGATTTCTTCCCTGTTCACCTTTTGGTCAGCAGAACCTAAGGGAAATAGTATGCCTATGACATGTTTCTTTGTGCTTGTATTTATATTTCTAAGAAAAAGTTAAAATAATTAATTGAAAATAATTATTTATAACTGAAATTTTCATTTTGAATTCAAATTTAGATATACATTCGTACTGTTATTTAAATATAAGTTTAATGTGTTTAAATGATATTATTATTATTATTTTATTGTACTATTTAAATATACATTTAATGTGTTTAATTTAATCTTACTTAATATATCTTAGTAAGTTGAATGATATTATTATATTTTTGTATTATTTAAATATATATTCAATGTGTTTAATGACATATATTAGTATATTGAATGATATTACCATTTATTGTATTATTTAAATATATCAAAATCTGAATTCAAAATGAAAGTTTCACTTTATAAATAATTGTAACCAATTAATTATTTTAACTTTTTTTTTGTCATAAACAAATACATACACAAAGAAATGTGTCAGATGCATACAATTTTATGGCTCACATGTTTAACCGACATGATTTTTTCACAATGAAATCGTATCAAACTTTATTAATAATATTTTTTTTTTCATTTTGAACAGAATACTATCATGAAAAAAAAAAAAATCTCTAATATTTATCTTCATGCAATACCAAGAACACTCACATATTTCATTCTCTATCATAGGTCTCATAGGTCTCAGTGAGAACACTCTATGGTTCTCACTATTATGGGCTCGTTCTCTTGCTTAAATTTGTTCTCATTCTCTTTGTCTTGCTCTCGTTCAAATGTAGGTACACTTTTCTTGCTCTATTATACGCTCTGTGCTTGTGACTCACATTTTGTCGATGATGATTTTCATAGCCTTCAATTTGTTCTTAATAAGGGCTTTAGAGTCTTCTTTTCTTGCAAATCCTAGAAGATCTAATCAATTTTTTTCTCAACTTCCTGCAATTAGATAAGTTCTTTTTTGTTTTTACTTTAATTTTATTTGGTTTTTGCTTTTATTTACACTTTGATTTTGTTTGGTTTTCAATCGGTGTTTATCTTGCATTTTTGTTTTCATTCTCTTTCTCACACTTTTGCTTTCAATTTTGTTTTACTTGAACCTATTATTTTTCTTTTCATGAAATGTTTTTCTATTTTACACTTAGTCATCTTTTCTAAATATGAAATTTAATAAATTAATTAGTTGCGCAACTCTTATAGGTCATGCAATTTAAGTAAATAATGGTCATGCATTTAAGTAAATAATGGCATTCTGTTTTCAACCTCGTTGTCCTTGTTACATGATGAAGTTCTGAAGATATTACAGGTTATGCAAAATCAGAAAAAAAAAATGGCGTTGTACTTGTGTTTTCAATTTCATTGTCTATGTTAGTATTATGTGCAGTATAAGCTGAATTTAAGTTCTTTTCGCTGGGGTGTGCGTCACTACTCGTACAACATGAGAAATCTTTGTAATTTGTTTGTCTATATTGAGATATTCTCTTTTCTCAGTTTCTATATAGGAAACCAGATTTTGTATTATTTACCATTTTTTAGATCTCACTAAAAGTTTTTTTTTTGTTAACTTTGATCAATGTTTAGTTAGAGTGTTTAAAGATAATGCAAGTTTTAATTGGTGTAAAATTGTTTCATAGTTGCATTATATAATCAGATGCAACATCTGAATAGGATATGTAAAAAAATATTAACCATCTCGGTTTTTAACTTTTTCATTGATTTTAAATTAAATCTTATTCAAGTTTTTAAATTATCAAAGATATCAATTTGTTGAGGGTTTGAGGACTTAAAAAGAAGAATTGTTAAAATATATGAATTAATTACGAATTCTTCTTGTATATTTACAGCTATTTTAGATGCCATTGTTATATTGTTTATATTATAACCTCTCTTGTCATATATTGTACAACATCAATTTTTCTTCATCTCCATCTCGAATAATGTCATTCTGCTCTTCTTTCTTCTCTTTTCATCTCTTTACATATACGAACAATACGATTTCTTGTTATGTCACTTTCATAAAATGAAAAGATTTAAATCAATCCAAATTCATTATTTAAATTGTATAGTACCTGAATTTGTGGCTTTTGGCATAAGATGCTAAATGCAATGCATGAGTTAAACTTTACCAAAACCTTCAACATTTATGACTTCAATTTAAACACTTTATTATATATTTGAAACGCCAACTAAAGATACATTTTATTAATAAAAAATAAGAATATCTCCTTAATCTTTGAAAAGAAAAATAAAAAAAAATAAGACTAAAGAGCATAAAACGACATCTTTTTAAGAAATAGACTTTAAGACAAAATCTCATAAAAGTTAATTTGTAAGATAAGATTTGTACCCACTTATATATTATAAATTGGTTTTATTTTTAGTCAATATAATATTTCCAACACATTTTCTCACATTAAGGCGGTCTAAGTCCTACACGAGACTAAATATTTTATAGAAAGTCCAATCTAACAACATATAGCACGATTGTTAGGATACACTCTAAATGACTATGATACTATATTAATAAGTAGATTTTAAACTTAACTCAATTTTACTAAATCAATATATAAGATGAAATTTATACTCAATTATATATAATAAATTAACTTTATCTCTAATTTATATATATATATATATATATATATATATATATATATATATATATATATATATATATATATATATAATAAATTGGTTTTATCTTTAATTTATTTATATGTTATATAATTTCCAACACATTTTATTTCATTTCATCTCTCATATATAAATATAAAAAAAAAAATCTTTTTCCTCCACCTCATTATCCCAAATCCCTTCTAACATATAGAAAGAAACAAAGAAACAAGTCATTCATATTTTTTTTATTTATACCATATTTACGCTGAAACACTTGATGATATTATACTAAATAATGTCATTAATTTTAGTCATTTCACTACTTATCAACAACTTTCTATTAATTAATTTTGTTTAAGAAAAAAATTAAAAATAATTGAATAATTATAGGGATTAAAAATATAATTGAGTTTATTATTTTTTAATTAAACTAAAATTAAAATATTTTAAAGTAAAACATTTAAATAATAAATAATTTCAAACTAAATATCACAGTTCTACAACAAAACTCCTAAAGCATTGGCATTCAACTTCAACATCAATTGGTCATATTGACAATTATTGGATCCCAAAAGAATGCAATTCGAATTCCTCAAGTTGGAAAATGTACAGTATTAAATTATTAATTTATTAGGGGTTTTCGGTCACACATATTTCAAAAATAAAATCGGATTTAAATTCTTTAAAAACCACAATTTTAAATATATTTTTACTTTTTTCATTTAGTCTAATCTTTAAATTTGACTATATATTCTAAAACAAAATATTTGGTCTTTTATTTTAGAAAATCCATAACTTTTGTCAAATTTTTAATTTTGTATACGCTTTTTAGTTCAATTAAACCCTAAACTTAAATTATTCATCTGAGATATTATAAAAGTTATTTAACTAATTGAAATGTAAGAAATAAAAGTAGAACAACTTAACTTATGATTGCGGTTTTTATTAAATAAGCAACCTAATATATCTTTATTTTAAAACGATGAACCAATATTACAAATTGGGTAAAATATATATAGGAACGTAAATTTTACTTAAACCTAGATTGTCGAAGGAATTTCCTTTTTATACTTGTTTAAAGAAGGTTTTGGATTAAAATTTTAAAGACTTTACTATAAAATAATCAAAGAAGTCTTTAATAAAAAAATAATTTTCAACAGATTAATAATGATAAAAACTTTCAATTGTTGCATAGAACTTGAACAATCTATATAACTTTTATTTCAACAAATTAGATTAACCCTAATACACTTAAACATTCATCCAATGATTTGGATTCATGAAAGGTGAACACACACTTCACTCATACCAATCCTATTTCGTCACAACTCTTGTGCATAGTTGCTGTTGACATTTCATCCAAAGCATCTCACTGAATCAGGCTTGATTCCTGTCCAGATTCGATTGCATAAACCCTAAAAATATGGTGACGTCAAGAAAATGCCAACTCACTCTTCCTCTATCTCTTCTTTTGTTTCATATTCTATAACTTTTCACCTGCAAATGAATGTTTACCAGAATGATATTTTGATTCATTCTGAGGTCACACATCGTTCAAGACAAAAGAACCAAGGTTTATCATTGTTGTCACTTTTAACAAGAATATCATAGTTCTATTCTATGGAATATCATAGTTCTATTCTATGGTATGTTCTTTTTTCTAAAAAAATCATGACAATAATATTCATCCATGTATTGGAGGAATCTATAGTAAATGGTATACATTTTGTGTATATTTAATTGGTTTATTTTGATTTTAAAAAGTTATAGTCGCACACACATTTTTTACTAACTTTTATTCTTTAGAAAGAGTAGTTTAAGAAAAATAGACTAAATGATCTATATGTTGACCTTTACAATATCTTTAAATGTTATATCAATCATTATTTTTATTGGTGGCAAGTGTTAAATTTTTATATTAACTGTATACCGTCATTAAATTATAAAATAAATCTAAATTACAATTTTGATCTTCTTTAATTCCAAATCTATACTTTCTGTCTTATATTTTCTTTGGTGGTTTTGGTTTTTATATTTTTATATGTATGTATGTGTAATTTTAGTTCAATAATTTATCTTGCATATGGTTTATTTGTTTTGATTTTCTTTTATATTTTAATTAATTAAGCTATTTTATGATGGTACTATAATATGTCACATCAATCGTCATGATATTCATTTATTACATCATTTAACGATAAAACCACGAGACTAAAGATTTAAAATAGAAAATTTTCATATTATATAGACCAAAAGAGTAAAAAAAGAATTTAAGAAATCAAAATGATAAAATTAACATATTAAAAGGATCACTGACATATTGGAGAAAAAATAATTTAAGTAATTAAATACAAAATTTCTTAAAATACCAAATTTCTCACATTTACATTTAAATGTAATATATAGAGTTGTGAATTTAGTCAATAAGGTGACCACGAGTAGTTAATGTATTAACTACAAATTGAATAATTGAATTTTCAAATTTGATAGAAACAATCGTTGACAAGATTTTGCTTACTTTCTAATCAAGTTAAATAAGTTTAAAGACTAATGGACCAAGTTATTTAGGGATACACTTAAATCTGCAATTTCACTCAAACTTGATATATATAAAAGGAAAAAATGTTATCGAACAAGTTTACAGGTTGTCAGATTAAAATTTTGGATCCATAATGGTTAACATTTTGCATACCAAAATGATCATCAAGATCTTTTAGGATATAAATTAAATTTATTTTGTTTGAATGATCATTCTAATACAACTTTAAGTCAACTCTAGTTTAGTTATATGTCACATACAGTTTATACTTTTAAGTAAAAGTTTTTCAATTTAGTTTGGTTAGTTACTATAATATTGTTTGGAAAAGAAATTATTATTTAATGTATCATTATATTCTTACTTATTGAAGGCAAAAAGATGTGATATCTAATTTTTAAGCTTTCAATAATCATAAAAAGATTTGCAACAACTTTTTCTTCCAAGCTTTATATAAAGCTACTCTTTTAAAGCTACCATTTCAAGTAAAAGAAGGAAAGAAGGAATTGCTAAGTTCTTAAACATTGCTAAAATATTTCTATGCTCATACCTTATCCATATCAATAACGCACCATTTTATGTAAAAACATTTCCTTTAACAATTGCAATAAGCATAAACTTTTCCCCAAAACTTAGTATACATGAATTATCACCTTATATGAAATTAAGAGATATGAGTATTCACATATGTTACCATAACTAACTTCATTTCTCCACTTAACAATAACATAGATAAATACACACTACCACTCACACTTATTTAAAAAGACACTCAATTCGATTTATGCACCACTCTCAAAAATTTTTTTTAGCTTATTTATAAAAAAAATAGTCAAAATTCAAGTCTTTTTCTAGTCGAACTAATTTTTTATTTATATTCTTAAATATTACTCCATGTCATCTTATTATCTATATACCCAAGTTGCATTAATAGAATTGCATGAGGTGTTGGGATTAGAAAGACATAACCTACTCTCCACCCATCTATAAACACTTATCTCATACCTTGAATGCCACACTCCCTTCAAAGAAGAGGTACTTAATTTTCTTCCCATAAAATTATTACACCCTACTTAAACTCTTCTTTTTACTAAGTTATCCTTGATCACAATTCTCTCCTTCTCAATTCGCTAGCATTGTTTTTTATATTACCTTTATATCCCATATATACATAAAGAAATATTTTGTTCCTTATACAGTCAATTTTGCTATAACCTATATGTTGAATTGAGTGAGAATACCTCATTTGACTCTATCATCCAAAGTAAATGATCCTTCCCAAATTGTTTTGCTTCTATAGTTTAATTATTTGCAACAATTGTATTTGATATTGTTTTCAGTAAAAGCGATTTCTTCTCTATTCCAGCCTCCGTATCCATTTTTTCTTATGATATTACCCAAGTCACAAAGCTTTCCTTTTTGTTGTGTAGACAAAAAAAACAATCTATTGAATTTGTTTTCTAATGCTTTCCCTCATAATTAGATTATTCGTTTGGATGAGTTTGTAGTAAGAACTAATGATTATAAATTATGAATTGTGATGGTTGTTTTCTATTTCTAAATATATTTTTTATTATTTTAGTTATGTTTTTTTTTTAAATTACAATTTATAATCACAATTTTTTTAGCTTAAATATTTAAATAAGTTCAAAATATTATATCTTAGATTATTTAAAAGACAAAAAAAAGGATAAAATAACATGTTTTTAAATTAAAAAAAAGTATTTAGACTACTAGAATTAGAATGCGGCCTATTTAAGACTCCAATTATATTATACCCATCCAATCTGCAGCAACATCCATTAACTTCAGAGTGCATCTGAATTCACCTATTAATCATCTTAACATTTATAGACAATAAAAAAAAAAGAGAGTTTTAAGACACACAATTGTATGATACCACTTGTTGTGATTGTTTGTTGGGAGAATTTGAGAAGGGGACATAATCGGAGAGATCTCACAATAAGGAGATATAGGCCAAATATACATAAAGGAATAATGCCACCTTTAATCCAAAAAAGACAGTAGATTTATGGGTCTTCTTTCTTGTATATTGCTTAACTTTCTCATTTTTATTCAATGTGGGACTTAGACTCAAACTTGAATATCTAACTACTATAATCCTATATAGTAACTTCGAGGTTTTAGCTAAACTAGCAAAACAACTTAAGCCTTGATTCCACAATCGTGAAACGAATATTTTGATATGAATAATTGAACTTATATTCCAATTATTTATTTGACATGTTTTCATTTTTTATACAAGTTTTGACAATTTTATTTTTAATACAAAAATTTATTATGATTTTAATTTTTTTAGTACATTAGCTAAATTTTGATTCATCTTGGTACATGCCATTTTAGTCATTCAATAGTTTTAATGTGTTCTTCCAATTATTAATATTAGTTATAATGTAATATTAAATTTATTAATATTTTATTACGTATAGTAAAAGTTAATGTTTTTTACGGTTTTGATATTTTAAAAACTGATTGGTAAAAGTCTTAATTAAATCAATTTCAGCAACTAAATATTTCAACACATCATTTTCTAAATCCATCCTTTTAGATTTTATACCTGTAAATAGAAAAAAGAAGTACACAACATAACAAATTCACAATGGGCAATGGGTTAAGTGCACCGAGTAACATAGGAGGTGAGTGGAGAAAATCTCATGCAATATTTTTTTTTATTGTTTTATATCATGTATTAATTTGTGAGATAAATGTTAGATAATTTCCTTGACCATTTAATGACATTTTTAATCAGTAACTTCCTGAATTAGTAATTTGAATTTGGAAATGACTAAAAAGAAAGAAAAGAAATTAATTTTGAGCCCTTGAGTATTAGTCTTTTGTTTATATTCTTAAGGCAAAATTGAATAATGGAAATGAATAAATTGAATAAGTGTTTTTGCTATTAAAATTTTGGCTGTTTCTTGCCTATAGAATTTGTTTAATTTTAATAAATATTTTTACCAAATATTTTTTGGAAGATAATGATTGTTAGAGAATTAACAGTGACTAAACATAATAAAATATTATTAAATCTAACATCACATCACTATGTGATGAGAATAATTCAAATAATACATTATATTATTTTAATTATATTTCAAAAATTGAAGCAGCACAAAAAATTCATGAAAATATTTTTTTTATTAAATTTTATTTTTAAGTGTGACCATATTTTTTTTTAAAATGAATTCATCTTAAAATAATAAAGTAATTTTTTAGATACTGCATTATTATTTATAAACTTGTGAGAATTTTTTGATATTTATATATTTGGTCACTAAATTAATTTTTATATATTTAATTACTAAATTATTTTTTATAAAATTAATTATTAAATTAAATTTTCTATAATTAGTTGTTAAATTAGTTTATATGTAATTAATATCTAGATTAATTTTTATTTAATGACAATAAGATTGGTTCACTATCAAAATTTTAGTCATTTATTATTATTATTATTATATTTTAAGTTAATCATTTTATAAATTAATAAATTGATTTGTAAAATTACTTTCTCTTATAGTAATTAAGACACAAAAATATGATCTACCGATATCAGTCAATTTTTAACCAATGTATTAGAAACAAAATCCATAAAATTTCATCGTAGTAAAAACGAAAATTGTCCAAACCTTAAAACGAAAAAAATATCAAATAAATTTTTGTCGTGTGATTTTAATTATCTACTTAAAAAAAAACAACATAAACAATTATCAAAAACTCGTTTAATTCCGCAGAAAATAAACCTGTGAAAAACCATTAAACTTTTTTCCATTATAGTGGAAAACAAAAATTATCAAAAGCTTTTCCATAAAAAGAATATTTCAGCTTACATAAAAATATACCCAACTTATAAATAGATACTAACTTTTAATAAGAATATTTTTAATTTGTCACAATTAATAAGAATAATTCTCACTGAATACATTTCCATATAAATAATATTTTTACTGAAAAATTATAATATATGCACGTTTATTCCGATTTTATGATTTTAATTGATAAAGCATGACGAGATCATATCTCTAAATATTAAAATATCAGAGACATCCTTACAGTAAATACTTAAATCTAAACTCAAAAATTCTCGTCCTTTTCAAAGGTGAGAATCTAAACCTAATCAAGTAGAATTTATATTTTAGTTAATGTGATTCATAGTAATTATGTACTAAGTAACCCCTTTGGTGGTAGCTAACTGGTTGCTGAAATGATTAATAGACTCTGATAACACTAATTAAAATGAACAAAAGTCACAACGGAATCGCAAAACTTTAATGAGTGTAATAAAAGGTATTTATATAAATTTGCTACAGATTATTTGTGTTAAAATTAATTGATGAGAAATTTTTGTGATTAATAATGGAGTTTACTGATTTAATAAACCAATTAAATGTTTAAGGTGATCTCGAGTTGCTTAAGGTGATTATTTGTGTTAAACTACATCTAATAAATCATACTTCCTTCATTTCACTTCTTGTTTTTTTAAACATTTTTTATAATTTTTAAATTTATTTGTGTTTATTTCTTTTAATGCAATAATTATAATTTTCTCTAATATTATTTTAAGTACATCATAAACTAATCTATAATCTTTTATTGTTAGTTACAAACTAATTAAATGAAAGAAACTATTGTTCAACAAGAATTGGTATATCACAAGCCACAAAATTATTAATTGGATGAGAATAACTCTTAGTATTTGACTTTTTCACCTAATTAGCACATTTTTAATTTTTATTGTCCTTAATGGTATTTTTTATTTTTTATTTTTTAATTTTTGAAATAGTATTCTTTTACTTTTTTTAATTCTTTAATTGATGTACAGTGCATTAATTATGAATTTTTTTTATGATTTTGTGATTGTATTTTATTATAATAATTTACTAGTTGTATTTTTGTATTAAAAATTGATATTGGAAGAAAAAATTATAATAAAATATAAAATTGTTATTTGAATTAAAATTTGTATTTTTCATTTGTTAAAAATATATCTAAATAATTAGTAGTAAAAATAAAATAAAATTGTTAAAGTATTTTTGCAAATAAATATTAATAAAATGGTTTAAAATTTTTAAATAAAAATTAATTAATTTATGAATTGTTTTTAAATATTATGTTTATTACTTAAAAATTGTTAATTATTAAAATAATGCAATACACGTGGAACAAAAAGAGAAAAATAAATGACAATCATATATTCACTAAATAGTTTAGTTAATGGTACAATAAATACTTTGTGTGAAACATAAATTTTATGTTTATCAAAACTCAAATTTTATCTTTATCAAAAAATCAATTACATCTTTATCAAAAATCAAATTTTATCTTTATAAAAAATCAAATGATATATTTAATAAAATATCAAATTTTATCTCTAGCAAAAACCAAATTCTATCTTTATCAAAAATCAAAATTTATCTTTATCAAAAATCAAATTTTTTATCTTTATCAAATTTTTATTTGATTTTTGCCATTAATTATTTAGATATTTTTTAAAAAAACTAAAAATAAAAATTTTAATTCAAATAACAATTTTATAATTTATTATAATTTTTTCTTCCAATATCAATTTTAATATAAAATACAATCACAAAATTATTATAATTTATTTTAATATAATTTATTATGCCAAATTTGAATTTATTATAAAATATAAAATAAATAATTTATCATTTTTTCCTATTATAATTAATTAGTTAAAAAACATATAAAATATTTAATTTTATTTTCTTTGTATTCTTTTTTTTTAAAATTTGAATTTAATTATTTTTACATTATTTTTTATTTTAATTTTAATAAACTAATAGTCATAATTTTTAATAATATTACAAAAAAATACTATTTCATAAATTAAAGAATAAAGAGTACTATTGAGAGAAATAAAAAATAAAAGATGGTATTGAAGGAAATAAAAACTAAAAAAAATACTAATTAGATAAAAATATCTTAGTATTCCATGGATTCATAAATTCGTGTTGGTTGCTTATAAAAAATGTAATCACCATTTATTTAAATATAAAATAATTGCGAAAAATAAATTGAAAAAAAAGTGTAAAATATTTTAATAAAAAATTGTATTAAAACGAGAGGGAGTAGTTTTTTTATGCTATGCTAATTTTGACTTCACATTTATTTTATAAGTTTATTTATTTTAGTCTGCAGTAACAACATTGAGGTTTGAACCTAAAATTTTATTCAAATAAGCTAATCTTTTCCTATTGAACCGACTTTAACAATCTGCTTGAATTTATTAATTACTACATAAAATGTTAAACTCATTATAATAGTATAATACAATGTTAAAATAGAACAAGTTTAGGACCTAAGGCAAAATTCTAGCAAATTTAGTAGTGCTCTAATTTTTATACTATCTTATAACTTTTAAATCTAAAAAATCCTTTATGAAATTTTTATAATGTAATTATTCTAATACTTTAATTTCAATATAAGATAAGCTAATTATTTTGTAAGAATTTTTGTATGTTTCAAGTAAGTGTGTGAATTTATTTAAAAAGTGACAACTAAATTTAATTTTTGTTTAAAATTATTTCTGTTAATATTATGTTTTATGTAGAGGGTGTGTTTTATATGGGTATTGTAGATGGTAAATAGAATTTTGAGCATTGAGTTGTTGGATTCTTCATTGATCATAGGTAGAAAGCTAAAAGATAAATAGATTTATTTAAGCATGGTTTATAAGATGAGAATAATAATATTAAATAATACATTAAGTGAGACTAGTTTAGCTTGAAAGATGGACTCTAGTAATAAATAAGAGAGATGTAGACAGTGAATAGAAAATTTCTTAACTCGAGGATACCTCTTACTCTTCACAATTTTTATATCTCTTTTTTTCTCGTTGTAGAGATTTTTTTAGTCTAGAAGCTTCTAAGATAAGAAACATAATCATCAATTTTTGGAGTTGTAATTTATGTAATTTTTTTTTATTTTGTTTTCTCTTAAAGTACTTCATGGATGAGTTTAGGGTTTTGAAATGCAAGGGGTTTTAAACTTTTGAGTTTATTTTGTGGTGGTTGTGGTTTGAGTTAAGATTTGAAGTGTTTACGGAAATTCATAAGATTTTACTTTATTATATATAAGTCTTAGATATCTTAGAGTACAAGAATCTAAAGTAAGAAAAAAAAATCTTTAATTTTAACCATTAATTATGAATTGATATATTTTGATAAGTTGATTTTTGACCTATTGAGATATTAATATAATTTTAATTGGACTCTATAAAATTTAATGTTAATAAACTTATTTTTTGTTTTAGTTTTGATGTTATCTGAATGCAATATCCTGTTTTCGTGCAATTAATAACTTGATAAGAAATATCTTATAATTTGAATATATGAAAATAACCTATAAACTAAAGTGGAATGCAATAGGAAAATTTATTTTAAGTTAGAATTTATTCAAATGACACTTTAATTTCTTTAACTTGTTAAATGACATAAACCTTTTATAAAAAAGTGAAACATTTTCAAAGCTTAATTTAGGAATAAGTGATGCATGTTTTATAATTAGATGTTGTCAATGATTTTTTTATTTGATTGATAATACTCAATAAAACATATCTGTTTATAATTGATTTTGGATTATAAATAATATAATAAATGTTTGACATTAATATTTTATAGTTTTGGAATATTTTTGAAATATTTTGAGTTTTTCAATATTTATAAAAGCTAGCAATTCTCACTCCAGGGATATTCAGGCTAAGAATTTTGTGAATATCACTCAAAAGAGCAATCCTCATTTAATTAATATTGGTCTTTTAGGTGTTTATATTATAATAATTAGTATTCATAATATGTTTTATTTACAAAATAATATAAATTATGCATATTAATGAACATGTGATTAACTTTTTAATGAAATTTATTATTAGATATATTAAAAAGACAATAATGTTTGACATCCATATAGAATATAAATGGTAGAAAATCAATGAAAATCTCGATCACCTTCAAAGATGAATGCATGAATGTTATTCTAACTGGAACTAAAAAGTTAGAGTTGTTCTATGCTAAGTTTGAAGAAGAACAACATTAATATTTTACCATTGAATTGAATTTTGTTCAGTCATATAATCAATTTGAGTAATTAAAATAATATTATTATTTATTTAACTCTTAATAAAAAATTAAAAATGAATATTTTTAATATTTCTTAGTTTTTTTGTAATAAAAATATTTGTAAGGCATATAAGACATTATTGTTAAAATAATACAAATTAATTAGGTTATATAACAAATGATAAAACATAAAACTATTAGATAATTAATATTTTTGTTTTGTATTTATTATGTAATTATGTTAAGTTCATCATTTTTTAAATTTAAAAATTTGGTTGTGGAACCCAATTCTGGTTGAATGTATTACATGAAAACCCAATTCATAAAAATATAACTGAATCAATCATGTGGATTTGTGGGTACATGCTTAGTTTTGAAAAAAGAAAAAAAAAATAGAGAGCATTATGAGAAATAGTATTATTCATGATATAACTAATTATATTTTATTAATAGATCGGATGTATTTCTCATCATTTTTAATTTGTCGTCATAAATAAAATAAAATTGCATTGATTAATATTTTTCAATGTCATGCATATTTTAAACTTATAATACAAATACAAGAATATTTAAAATGAATAGAATATACAAAGATATAAGGTGAATTCTATTACCAACAAAAAAAAGAAAATGATCAAAACTCAGATAAGAACTTCAGAATTGTTTTTTTTTTTAAGGAACTTATTGGAATAAAATATTTCTAGAATTCTCAAATCTAACGTCACACATTACAGGTACACAAAAATAACTCATCTTGGATAAGAATCCAAAATATAATTACAATTTTCAAGATATGGAACCAATCTTCTCCTCATCTCTCCTATATTCCATCCCCTACTTATATATATATCAAATTCATAATTATCACAATCAAATAAATAGTATCAGTGTAAAATAAAACTAAAAAAAAAAAAAACAGTTTACTATATGACAATTATCTGAGTCAATTTTTTCTTGTGTCTCTCAACACATCAAACGAAATCTATGGTAAATATACATCAAATCTAGCATAACCATTATGAAAATAATGAGTGTTTAAAATTTTTCTGAAGAAGAAAAAAAGCATCCTTAATTATTTGTTCTAGTGAAGACTGAAGAGGATCCTGGTAGCGAGTGAACTTGGTACGAATTTTGCTCTCTATCCCTTGCTCAATGCAAAAGGACATGTGGAGCAATGTTTTATTACAAAATGCCACGTGGCCCATGGCTATTAGGTTTGAGAGGTACATGATTAGTTGTTTTGTGCACAAGGAAATGTGGACGCATTCCCATCTAGATTCAGTGCTATGTCACAGATTCCTTTGTATATATTATCTTCCTATGTCTTCGGTTTCCCTTTATGAGAATAGACCCTCCCTTCACATTTTATCTCTCTCTCATCTCATCACAACTCATTTTAGGTGCAAGTGTACCTAAAAACAGGACCAACAATTAAAACAGTTTGTTGTGTGAATCTGTGTGAAAGATGGAAGGAGTTAGTGTCTGCAAGAAAGGTTCAAAAGGAAAGAAAGATGACCTCTACCATGTTATTCATAAGGTGCCTTATGGAGATTCTCCTTATGTCAAAGCCAAGCATGCTCAGGTATATATTCATGTTTACCCTTCTCAATTCTAGTTCACTTTTTGTTGCTGCTTAGAGCCTGTCCTTTGGTGGCTCAAATACCAAGTCAAAATCACCTCTCTCCCCATAACATCTTTGTTCTTCTTGAAATTGACCTTAATTTTATGTTTCTTTTGCAAGAATTTTATGATTCACAATATTAGGACTGATTGAAAGTGTATTCTGCTGTTTTGTACTTTTGGGGTTGTGAATAGAAAAGAGTTGTGGTGTAAAAAGGGTAATTAGGAATTGACCACTATGTGTATGGCATCATGCTATGACAAGTTGCCTCTGTTTGTTTCTCAAAAACATGTTCAAAAGCATGGACATGTAATGAGGTATTTGTTTTGTTGACTTTTAAGGGTTAACGTTTCCATTTTACTACATAGTAAAGTACTATAACTCCCACATTCAAAGGTTTTAGATCTGGTGCTTCTCTAACTACCATAAAATCTTACAAATTCTAGGAATATATTTCCTTTTTATTTTTTAAGCTATTTATGTTATATAAAGTTTCATCTCTTTTTCTTCTGGTGGTCAAACTTTGGAGTTTAGTTCTAATATATACAGCACTGATTGTGTGCTAGAATCTAACAGTGACCAAAAAAAAAAAAGAGGGATAAAAAGTGGGTAGCATTGTTATTTATTTTCAAAGACATATTTACATTATCATGCATTAATCCTTGATACATGATTATCCCTTAATAATGAGAATAATTTGTGCTAAATGATAATCTTGCTTGGTCATCAGATCTACTTTCATATGAGGATGTAAACACAGCCATAACAACTAAAAACTAATTAGCCAAGTTGATGTATTTTCTTCTTATAGGACTTTCAATATATTTGAATTTGAATGAGTAATCATGGTTTGATACTAAATAATATTTTTTACATATGAGCACAGTTGGTTGATAAGGACCCAGAAGCAGCTATAGTGTGGTTTTGGAAGGCAATAAATGCTGGAGATAAAGTGGAGAGTGCCCTAAAGGACATGGCTGTTGTGATGAAGCAATTGGATAGATCTGAAGAAGCCATTGAAGCCATCAAATCTTTTAGAGGCCTTTGCTCCAAACACTCACAAGAGTCACTTGATAATGTTCTTCTTGACCTTTACAAGGTATATACACAATGAATCCCTTCAATACAATTTATATGCTTCTTTTAGTGAAATTTGTATCAATTTATAAGGTTTTCTCATAATGATCAATTATGAAAAACTGTATGGTAAATCTAATATTTTTTTTTCCCTGAAAAACAGAAATGTGGAAAAATAGAGGAGCAAATTGACTTGTTAAAGAGAAAGCTAAGACTAATCTACCAAGGAGAGGCCTTCAATGGAAGAACCACTAGAACTGCTCGGTCTCATGGCAAGAAGTTCCAAGTTTCCATCAAGCAAGAAACTGCAAGATTATTGGTACTTAAATTATTTCTTTTTTATATATATACTTTGACAATTATTTTGCTTAGATATTGAAACTTAAAAAGAAAAAAAAATTATTGTATCATGAACTTTTCAAGAGAATATGTATAACATAATTTAAGTTTTTATGGGTACATATATATTTCTTAGTTCTAAATATTTAAATTACTTATGCCAGCTTTGAATCAGGTGTGAATTTTCTTTGAAAGCATCGTGCTAAAACAAAGCTCTTAAAAACACTTGATTGTTTTAACTTTTCCCGGGAATAAGATTTTTTTTTTTATCAATTGAATAAGAATTTATTTTATCTTATTTAGTAATCACAAGAAATACATCATTGAGTAAAAAAAGATAATAATTCAATGGTCCATTACGTATCATTTAGGCAATTAATCAAACCATTAATTAGCCATAGCAGATTCTAGTAATCAATTTTTGTAACTCCCTGAGCCGAAATTGGTTAAATACATATATTTCCCTTATTAATTTGTTTTTTCAGGAAACCTTTTTTATTTTTATGTAGAAAAAAATTAACAGCTGTCTATATTGTTATTGATCATAAATTATCAGGTATAGTAAGTCTGTTGATATATATTATAATAATCATTTCTTAAAAAATCAACATTGTTATAATTTTTTATTAGTTGATTGTGTAGAAGCTTTTGGTATAAATATCAGAATCTTCTTTTTGTCTAGGAACTTGATTTTGATACATTGAATGATGCTGCAGGGAAACTTGGGCTGGGCCTACATGCAAAAGGAGAACTACATGATGGCTGAGGTGGTGTTCCAGAAAGCCCAAATGGTTGATGCTGATGCCAACAAGGCCTGCAACTTGGGCCTGTGCCTTATGAAGCAATCTCGTTACGAGGAAGCATATTACATCCTTGAAGAGGTTCTGCAAGGAAAAGTTGCAGGGTGTGATGAGATGAAATCAAGGAAAAGAGCTGAGGAATTGCTTGAAGAGTTGAATGCAAATCTTCCACAACATGAGTTTATGGATTCTTTGGGCCTTGATGATGACTTTGTGAAAGGGATAGATGATATGCTAAATGCATGGAACACAAATAGACCAAGAAGGCTTCCAATCTTTGAGCAAATCTCTTCCTTTAGAGATCAATTGGCATGTTAATAACTTCTTCTTTTTCTTTTCCTGTGTTGTGTATTATTCATCTTAGGTTTAGGTTCTTGCAAATACCTTCCTCCTTCTCTTGTTGCCTATCTCCCTCTACCATTTTTTCTTCCTAAAATGGTGAGAGAAAAAAATGGGATAAGCTTTGCTTGTATCTTGTAATTTAGTAATAAAATATGGCACTCAATAAACAAGAGTATAATTGGTATATATAATATCTGGGTTTGTTAAGTTATGACTATTTTTTTTTTTTTTAACTATCAATCTCCCTCAACCAAAAGCTTACATTCAAGATGTTGATATCTATTAATAAATATTTTTAATATGTATATAATAAATATTGTTAGACATAGCTAAATTAATATATATATATATATATATATATATATATATATATATATAGGATGTAAATTTTATTGTACAAGTTAATTTGTGAGATAAATTAAACATAAAGTTATTTACTAAAAGAAATTGAATTAAGAGATAAAATTATCTATATATCAACCGTGTAATACTGGTGATAAATTATGATTATGATATATCTTTTTGGATGGGCATTCATATCCAATATCTTGTTTCTTTTTTGGATAATGTGCAATTCATATTTGATTCCAGTAATTTTGGTGTATCCCTAAGTTTTCTTTCAATATTATGTATTTTTTCTTTTATTCAGTGAATGATTATTGACTTCTTCGTCTTGTTATGAATAATAAAAATACTTACGCTTTTTAAAACAAATTGAACTTTTTTACTATTGACATTTACACTTTTATGACATGAAAGTAAGTAAGTCGCATTTCATATAACAAAAGTTAATAAATGATAAATTAAACTTCTTAATACTTTAATCATTTACTATTTTATTTATTATTCAAATAAGGAAAAGAGCATAAGTTTAATTAAACAACACACTTGTGTTTGTATTAATCATACTCGATAATATTATTTTACTTAAGTTTAATAAAATATGTATTGATTTAACATATGATTTATTTATTAAATAATAATAATAATAATAATAATAATAATAATAATAATAATAATAATAATAATAATAATAATAATAATAATAACGCAACATATAAAATGAAAAATATAATTCTCGAATTAAACTTTGCTCATTGAAATTAGCTTCCATTATTTTTTTTATATATATGTATAATTACATTTAGTAATATAAATTTGTTGAATAATGAGTCCTACAATGAAGTGCATGAAGTCACCATATTTACTCACTGTAAAGGGGTTGAATTTCATCACAAGTTAATAACATTATAATTTTCTTTTAAGTATATAAGCACATACTTTTTAATATATATATATATATATATATATATATATATATATATATATATATATATATATATTAATGGATTCATATCTTAATCTTGTAAATAAGTAGTATTTGCCCTTTTAAGTAATATTCAGAATTTCGATATTAGGAATAGAAAAACGTAGTTAAAAGAAGGAACTCGATTAAAATAATTGATTAAGTTTTTCGATACAGTTTAACATTTAAAAGAAAGTTGATAAATATTTCATATCAATAATTTAATTATAAAAGAAATCACTGGATTTTATAGCAAAATAATCATTGATTTGTAAACAATATCTCATGCATCATAAATTGTGGGAAATCAAGAGTTGGTGATTTATCATGAATAATTATGGAAGTTCTTTAAAAAACATTCAATAAGTTTGGCATGTTGATTGAAAGTTTATATTTACCTAACTCTATAAAAGAAGTTTGTCAAAGTACAAATAAAACTATCTCAATAATTAACTTACTTGCAATTTACGAGTTTATATATAATATGGAGCATTTAATGAGAATTAAACTATGCAAACTATGAGTTACTCTTGATAGTAAAAATTAAGCCACATGATGCACAGTTTACCACAATCTAAGGTAATAATTAATGATGAAATTAATTTTAAAAGTCTATAGTAATTTTTAAACATTTTGAGTGATCATCAATTAACACACCATTACAAAGATACATATATTCCAAACTTTCTTTGATTGATTTAATTTTGTTTGTCACTTCATGGATTTAGGGTTGCCTATCAAATTCAACATTCATTTTACATAAATCAAGTATTCAAGTTTATGTAATGAATTTTGGATCCCTCATTTTAGAAGACAAATATGAAAGTCTAGGATAAACCTAGATGTAATACTTGTCAAATCTTTAATTTATATTACCTTATTGGAATACAACCAACAAAATTAAATTTTAGAAATTCCTATAATTTATTTTTAAATTATTTATGTCATTTTACCTTGGGTTTTCACAAAGAATTTTCTCGTTTCTAACAAGATATTTAATTATATTAAATTTGAATTAACTTCATTTCAAATTATTTTATTTTTCAATTATTTTGTTTGATAATACAATTTAAATTTATTAAATTTTAATTTTCTTATTTCAATAAAGAATTTCAATTATCAAAAAATATAAAAAATTATTTCAATATCAAATATTTAATAATAATTTAAAAATATCATTATTAATAATTTGTTTAGTTAACCTATCAAAAGTCAAAGATTTTACTCTACCATGTTATTAATTGAGCCGAGCAAATATCACATTTATTGTGCCTCTAACTATTTGATATCCACTAAAATTAAAATTACTTTAATTTACTACTATTACTTTTTCTTTTCCAATTTGATTATAATTGTTAATATACTACCATAATGGGTTTTTCAAAACACAGAAGCGTATAATTTTAAAAAATATAAATGGGTAAATTATGTTTCTACTTAAAATAAGGAAGTGATATTTTGAAACATAATTTTACATTTTTTAATTTCAATTTAGTAAAGTGATTTTTTAGTTCATGACTTTATCTTGTAATTATTTTAGAAGAAACTTAGTTTTAATTGAATGAGATACATCATTCTACGGGATAAAATGTCAATGTCAATGTCCATTTATGATTGTATGAGTATACGATTTTAAATTTAACTTAATGGAAAGTATTAATTAATAGTGGAATTAATTATGAGGGCCACTTTCCAACTTTTTCTTTAATGAAGTTGTGTTTTTTTTATTATATATAAATGGATTTAGGTGTGCCAACTATTAAGGAATTCAAGGTGATATATAATGAATACAATCTCATCTTAGGGATCAAACGTCAAATTTCATTTGATATACTATATGTATTGCTTTATATGGCGTAAGTTTATTTCAACGTAAAAAGAAATAAAATAAAAAAAAATCTTCAATATAATTTTTCAGTTCTTAAAAATTTAGAGGTAAGTTTCAAATATAAAATTAATTTTAGCATTTTGTAATTAAAAAAATACTTTTGTCTCTTTACTTAACTATGGATAAAAACTTTTCTTAGAAAAAAGAATTGCTTATATTGCAATTCATTTTGATCTTTTTATTATTAAACACCTTGATGTATGGGTGTCCTTGGTAGTTTTTATTTTAAATTTCTAACATTAAAACTCCTTATTTTCTAATTATAGAAATTAAACAAATTAATTTTAAGTGTACAGAAGATCATAAATAAATAAATTTCAAATTATATTATATAGTCAGACAAATCAATATTAAAATATTTTATATATTTTCTCTTTTTTTTTTTTTTTTCATGTTGAACTCATTGTCTCTATTAACTTGAGAAGAATAGTGATTAAAAAATACACGTCAAACATATTTTAGCCAAACAAATCAGTTAAGTTAAAAAGTTTTTATTGTACTCCACCAAACATCAAAGTCTCTATCTAACCATTTGTAAAACAATATTATTGTCTGAATATTTATCGATATTTTTTTAAAAAAATTAAAAATTAATTAAATCATAATTCAACTTTCCCTTATTTTTTTTTTCCACATCACAGTCAAAAGCAAATATTAATTATGTACTTGAATTTGATATGCCCAGCACTAGAGTTCTAGTAAAAGAGACTATAAATCTGTTAAAGGTGTGACTGATTAGCAAATTCACTAAATTGTGATGTGAGTATGGTAAGTTTTTGGAATTTTGCTTATTATGTTTCACATGTACTTGTTGCGCATGCAAACATACATACCACAATTCAAGCATGTATACAATTTTTTCAACGTATTTAATGTTTATGATAGATTATTTGGAAAATTGAAGAACAAAAACTATTAACCACCACAATCTTCCAAACCTGTAAAATGTAGAAAATTTATAAGGATCACCCAAAAATCAAACAAATAAAGAATAAACATGCGACATCAAAGAAAAATAAAAATATAAAATATTGTTTATATTATATCACATCACTGTTCCTACTAAAAATAAGTGTTCCAATAATCTTAAAACATCAACTTCCAATCATTAAACAAGTTCTCAGTTAATTCAAATATATTTCATTATGATAATTTTAATTATTTAATCAATAAAATCCATTTTTTCTATTTCTATTCTATGTTATTTACGTATATTAATTATTAACTCCTAAATACTACTATTCAAGCAATCCTTTCAAATAAATTAATTAACTATAAGTTATATTACAAAACCTTTTTATAATTCAAGATATGTTATTTACGTTTATTCTTTATTATTACTCATGAATACAGTCAATATATTTTAAGTTCTTCAAAATTTAGAGGTAAGTTTCAAAATATAAAATTAATTTTAGCATTTTGTAATTAAGAAAATATTTTTGTCTCTTTACTTAACTATTTCTTAAATAGAAAAAAAGTTTCTTACATTGCAATTCATTTTGATTTTTTATTATTCAACACCCTGCTGTATATATAGGTGTCTTTTTGTAGTTTTTATTCTAAATTTCTAACATTAAAACAATATTTTTTCCAATTATAAAAACTAAACAAATTAATTTTATGTTTGGAAGATCATAAATAAATTTGTTTCAATTTAGAAAACTAAAAGTATATTTAAACTATAATAATAATAATAATAATAATCACTAATAATAATTGTGATATAGTTATATATGTTTTAATTATATATATATATATATATATATATATATATATAATATTTAAAAATTTAAGGGAGCATAAACGACAATTCTTGTCACATATTTTCTTCACAAATTTTTTCAACAAAAAATAAAACATTTATATTTTTTTTAAAGTTAGCCATAAAAAGAAAGTGGGTGGTGTCCTTCTCTGTGTACCAAAGCATGACATTCTATGTGTGGCACGTCTGTCGCTTAACTTACTATTCTCGCACCTCTCACTCTTGCATTTCTCATTTCACTTTCATTCTTTCCCTCTCATGTTAGAAACCCTATTTTTTCATTTCTCAAACCCTATTATCTCATTTATGAACGACTCTCATTAGCCCTACACTACCTCTCTGCCTCTTTCATTTTGCTTATGTCTTTTTTTTTCTATTTTTTTTTTCAAAATCGTGGAACACGGTGCTTCGAGAAGGAAATTAGGTAAGATCTGCACCACACATCAAGGTAAGATGTTCTACTCTTCTCTTGCATATTATTTTTTCGCTATCTTCGTCATCTGAACTTTTGCCTTTTACAAGTCTGTGTGTAGTAATACAAAAGGTAAATTTATACATACTGATTTATATTATTTTAATCTGTTATTACTTTCTTCCATTTTTTATTGTTGGAACAATAGTCATACTTTTTGTTTTTGTGTACACAGAGTTCTTTGAATGTCATTAAAAGGTTAAGTGTGCAAGAACTTCTGCCTTTTACAACACTGTGTGGTAATATTTTGTTCAAAGTTTTGTGTAAAAATGATGAAACGACGAGATCTAAATTTTGGGGAGAGAATTGGTAAGATATGAACCTGACATTCATTCTGATTTCAAATTTCAAAATTTAACTTTCAAAGCACATATTTTTCGCAGTGTAATGTTGCTTATGGCTTCAAGTACGATTTAAACTTTGTTTATATTGTTCTTATTATGACTTTTCTGGCCAAATAAGAAACTTATATCCTTTTAGAGTTTGCATTAAACCGTGTTTTCTTTAAGCACAAAATATCTTTAATGTGTTAACACAAAGTATTGTGAATGCAATCTTTCACCATCTGAAATGATAAAATCATGCTCTATAGTTGGTCCTAGATTTGTGAATATTGTTTTAGCTTTTGTTACTGATCAATGTGTAAGGTCAATTTCATTAATTGAGTATACGCTTACATTGTGTATAGACGTTTATTGTTAATATGTGGTTTATAAGGTTGCTTAATTTGTTGTATGGCTCATCTATGTAAACATTTCTTACCTATGTTTACAGTTTTCTAAAATAAAGTATTGAACTTTGTACTACATTTATCGTATTTGTTTAAAATACGAGATTAGAATTTTTTTTATTAAAATTGTTTAAATTAATGTCTATTGTTGTACATGTAAAAACATCATTTTTTTGTGATAAAAAATGATAAATAATTATATTAACACTGAAATACATTAATATATGAAAAATTAATGGAGAAATTTAATAAAATAAGAAACCAATGTTGTTGATGTAAAAAATGTATATTATTATTATTATTATTATATCAAAATTATTTACTAAGAATAGAATAATTAAGAAACATATGTTGTTGAGGTAAAATTGAATATACATGTAACAGTCCAAGTCAGATGGTTTAAATTTTGTTTTGATCAAGCTGCAAACATATAGTCACTTAATGCTTTTTAGACAAAGTACAAATAGAGTTCTGCGACACTTAAAAGGAACTTATAGAGACTTCCTTGCTATTTTTTGGTAAAGTTTGCCAAATGAATTGCCAATTTGTTAAGGCAAGGCAGATACATCTTCTCATTTTTCTTACAATGAACGACCAATCCTACTTAGGGTTGATGATGACTTATTGGAAAATCTTGTCCACGGTGACCAATGGTTGCAAAAAAATTCTTGTTGCTAATCATTACTTTTTTTCATTCTTTTTCTTTATTTCACTGAATCTTGAAGTCATGAGCTCAAGTGGTGTGACAATGAGCACTCAAGAAATGCTTTGCATGCCTAACAAATTCAAACGACCAATTGGAGTTGTTTGTAGAAAGTTAAAGTCTTTTTTGTTGTGCAAAAATGCATTTGTAAGTTTGAATTCCCATTTCAGAATGATGCTTGTGCAAAACTTTGTAGGCTATGAAGACAATGCATGTTTAACCGTCTCTATGTTTTCTATATCAAACTTTGTTTTTATTGTTTATTCATTTTGATCTTCTACCTGAATAAGCTTAACATGTGGTACATAATAAGGAAAACAATTTCAGACATAACAAGTGGAAAATGTTGTTGATGTTGAGCATGGTATGATTTTTTCTTATTTTCATAGAAATAAAGCCTTTATTGGTTTTGCGAAAAAACATGTGTATGAATTTCCATTTCAAGATGTTCACTTTGCATTACTTTGTAGGCTATCACAAAAAAGGTAGTGTTTGAGACTTTATGTCTTTTGTTTAAAGTTTTATTTTGTTGTAAATTGTTTTTCTTATTTTACCCGAACAAGCTTAACATGTAGTACACAATAGGTCAAACAATTTGACACCAACATAGAAGTACTCATTTTCAGACACATGGAACAAATCGTGAGTCAAACAAACAAAATATTCAACATAGGTAACAAAATGTTAAAAAAAATATATCTATTATAAACATAGTAAGTTGACAAAACATTTGTTAAACCAATTTTTCCTTACATTATATCATCTTCATCTAGAATATTGAAATTATCTCAAGTGAATTCCAAATTGGTACTTATATGGATCTAAATTATTCAAAAATTACTCAGAAGTTGTACAGGAAGACTAACAATCTTTTAGGACACACCTATATGCTAACTTGATTTTCTTCACTTATCTTTTTACTTCTACAAGTGTATCATTCATGATTATATCCATTTGGTTCATTCAAATAACAATAAGGTGCACCACAATGATCAAAGAACAACAAATGCCTTTTTGTGCAAATTTTTTATACAAAAAAATCCTCAAATAACAAGTACAACATTCACTATTTAAGTATTGTTCTTCAAAATTTCTTTTTGCAAGAAGTTGGTTATAGAATAAGGATTCTTTTTCAAATTACATTGTATTTGATCTTCATTGCATTGTATGACTAATAATGTTTGAGGTAGGACTACATATGCAATTTATTTTTTTCTTCAGCCATATTTTAACTTCTTCAACTGTATTAATCATGATTCTAATTTAGATCACAATGAGCTAGATGATAATGATGAAAGCACATCAAATGCATTTCAAAAAGTACATTCTTTTTGTACAAAACATCCTCATATAGAAGGTATATGATCCTCATATAGAAGGTATATGATGACTGTTTAATTACTCCTCTTGAAAATCTTTTGTTTGGGTACAACTTTGTTTATGACACGACTTTTTGTTTTCAAAATTACAATGTATTTCAACCTTATTGCAACTATTGTTTCAAATAACCATTACAATGATTGTGAAAATACAAGAAAGAAAAGGAAGATTATTGTTTCTCAAAAGAAAGTGCATAGAATAGGAAACAGGAAACCATTATCTGAATTTAGTTTTTTTAAGTCATTTGTTTTGTTTCAAATTATTTGCTTTCAAAATTGAAACTGATATGAATCTTTGTATTGAAATTTAATTCTTGGAAATCCTAATCAAAATTGTTAAAGAAGTCTCATTGACAATAACATTGTCAATGTTGATTGGCATAGTACGATAAAAAGAAATGGATTCCTCTCAAAGTTCTAAAGTTGTAAACCTTTCTAATTATGGACCAGATAATGACCTCACAACAAATCATATTTTTTCTCAGCAATTACCTTTGTCAAGTTAGAAACTTTTCCTACACATACTTATGCTTTTCAATTATATTAAACATGTAATTATCTCTCATTCATGATATATTATTAACTTTCTTGATAGGTAAAGATCTTATGCCATTTATTCTAAGTTCAACAGCAATATCTTCCTTATCTTACAAACTTTGAAATTATTTTACTCTTTTCAAAAAGATAAAACTTCTCAATATTCATTAAACAATATTACCTTTGTTATAAATACATTAGCACATGAACAAACAATTAAGAAACAACAAAATGATGGTGAGTCAACAACTTTATGTATATATTTTATTATAATTGTTGTTATTCATTGCACTATAGATACTTGATGAATATTAATACTAAAATTATTGTTATTAGGTTTAAATTTTGTTCAATCCATTACAAAATCAAGACAAATCAAGTCCTTTCAATAACCTCTCTTACTCTATCTCTAGTAACATGGTTGTTAGATATCTTGTCAACATCATCAAATCAATTTCCAAGACATTAGATTATGACCAAGGCTTTTCAAACGAACAAAATTATGGTAATTCATACAACTTTGGCTAATGGTTCATTATATTATATACAAATTGTTGATGGCTTTAATTATTGTTATTCATGCTTTTCTCAATTGACATCCAAAATGATTTTAATAACGAAATGTTAGGAAATTATATTTCCTTAGTCTAATTATGGGCTATATATTTAGATATATTTATTTATATAATCATATTAGTTGTTGATTTTCTTAACGTTCGAAATCGTTCGTCATTAAGATGGTTTTAATGAGTCATTTAATATAGTTTTAATTACCTCCTTAATTTATCAGATTAATTAGTTTAATGGAAATCATTTTTCTGAGAGGCTATGAGAATAATAAAGAGGTAAGGAGTTGGTCCCCAAGATACCAAAATCACAAACTTTGTGGTCTCTTACCCTATCAAAACAGTCACTCTAAAGTCCAGCAAGAGGGATAAGGAAGATTTTGGTTGAGGAAGATTATAACCCTATCGAGTTTTCTATCTTAATGTATGGATTCAGGTATGTGACTCTTTTGTTAAATTTTGACTCTCAATAATTTAACATGATGGCTAAATTTATTATTCAGAACATTTATTCTATAATTTTCTATCAAGTGGTATTAGAGCCAGGTTCATGTTAAATTATTGGGAATAAAGTTTTATCATTGGATTGAATTATGTTGTTGTTATACCTGTTTGGAATTAAAGAATAAACGCACATAATTCTATTTGATGTTTATGCATTTTGTCTTATATTATATAATTCGTTTAATTATATTATAGCATTGGTTTATGTATATTGCAATTTTGGTAACTCATATGAATTGCTGGTATGATATACATAATAATTCCGCTGGTTAATTGTCTTGAAAAGCATATGTAATATTTTTTGACCTTGAATACGATTCACAGATCTAGGTCTTTATTTCCATTGTTATATCCGCTGCTCATATGCAATTTTTTTATAATTCTTATTATTTATGCGGATAATAAATGACCCAAAGAAAGTTTGTTGTCTGGACAAATAATAAACATTGAAGTTTTCTTTTGTAATGCTTATTATTTATGCAGATAATAAACGACCCAAAGGAAGTTTGTTTTGTGGCCAAATAATAAACATTGAAATTTTTTTATGATGCTTATTATTTATGTAGATAATAAATGATCCAAAGGAAGTTTATTGTTTGGTCAATAATAAATATTGAACCTTTAGTTGATATATTTATTTATTATGCAAGCACTAGTCGGCCCAAAGGAAGATTATTGTTTGGCTAATATGATGCTTATTATTTATGCGAATAATAAACGGGCCAAAGGAAGTTTATTGTTTGGCCAAATAATAAATATTGAACCTTCAGTTTATATATTTATTTTTTATCTAATTATGCGAACACTAGTAAGCCCAAAGGAAGATTATTGTTTGGCCAATTGATAGAAAATGTATGCAGTAAATAAATAGGTTGCAAAATTTGGGTAAATCTTAATGAAGGTTTTAAAGTAGGACCAGTTGGAAATAAACATGCATGAGATCAAATTTCATGTGATTTTCATGTTGCTCATAAAGACTTGATCTATGTCGTTAAGTATATCTATATGGTAATCATCGTGGTTCAGTTGCGAATTTGATGTGATGAAAGCCACGATAATTTGATTATTGGTATATGAGATGGACCATATTGTTTAAGTAGTTAAGGATAAATAGCATTCGGTATGTGCACTTTTGGTTTATTTTTGTGATAAAATTTCAGGACAATATATATAGCCCAAGTGGGAGATTGTTAGGAAATTATATTTCCTTAGTCTAATTATGGAATATATATATATATATATATATATATATATATATATATATATATATATATATATATATATATATATATAATCATATTATCTGTTGATTTCCTTAATGTTCAAAATCGTTTGTCATTAAGACAGTTTTAATGAGTCATTTAATGACCTCCTTAATTTCAAATTAATTGATTTAATGGGAATCGTTTTTCTGAGAGGTTATGAGAATAATAAGGAGGTAAGGGGTTGGTCCCCAAGATACCAAAATCACAAACTTTGTGGTCTCTTATCCCATCAAAAAAGTTACTCTAAAGTCCAACAAGAGGGATAAGGAAAATTTTGGTTGAGGAAGATCATAACCCTATCGAGTTTTCTATCTTCATCCATGGATTCAGGTATGTGACTCTTCTATTGAATTTTGACTCTCAATAATTTAACATGATGGCTAAATTCATTATTCAGAACATTTATTCTATATCTTGGGGACCAACTCCTTACCTCCCTATTATTCTCATAACCTCTCAGAAAAACGATTCTCATTTAAATAATTAATTTGAGAAATTAAAGAGGTCATTAAAATTATATTAAATGACTCATTAAAACCATCTTACCCACAATTAGACTAAGAAAATATAATTTCCTAACACAAACTGTATTCACAAGCTGGATGTCAAGGTTAGGATATCATTGCTCTTGTCATGTTACTTTATTTTGAATTATTGTACAAGATTTGATAACCAATATATTATAAACATAATTGTTATAATTAATTTTCATTAAATTTAGAAATTGTTGATATTGGTCAACCATGCATGCAATGCCAATACTATTAAGCTGAAGTGTGGTATGAGACGACATCTGATAAATCAAGAAGATTAAATGAAGTAGAATTCTCTATATGTTGCCAAAGGAGAAAGGTAAAATTTCCTTTACTATAAAGACCTCCGCTTTTGCTTGCAAGTTTATTTAGTGGTAAAGATGATAGAAGCAAAACTTTTTTTTACATAACATTAGAAGTTATAACAACATGTTCTCTTTTACTTTCATTGGTGATAAGATTGATTCATCATTTTGGGTACATGCTTTTCTTGTTTTCCTATTTGAAATCATATGTTATTTTATTCTCAACTCATCTGTCATTTACTTTTCTTTTAGGTCTAATTTAGAACAATCACTATTTGACAAATCATTATTTGTTGATTTAATAAATATGATTGATGAACACAACGTGCTTGGTAAATCATTTAGAAGAGTTAGAAATTTTTCACATCATGATTCAAAATCAGACTTTACACTGAGATTATTTTAAAACCAGTTCAAAGACCCTAGAGTATTTAACAACCCTTCAACAAATGAGATAACAACTTTAATAGTTGTGATTTTGGTAACATAGAACTAGGAAGAGACATAATTGTGAAAAAGTTTTTAAGTGAATTGACTAGATGGCATGAAACACACATTGTCTTCATTCCACTACAATATCCTTTGATATTTTAGTATGGAGAAGGTGATTATCAAGAAAACATTTTGATAAGGGAGTGTCACAATCATAGTGAAAGTTAGAAATGAATTCGTGTTTATTTAAGGAAATTATTGCATTTAAAATCCAGCATAAAGGTTGTTGAGTTTGGTAACATAGTAAATGAACGTAGGTTATTTATATAGTTTATGGTTGATTGTTAGACTATGATTGAGACACAACGACTGTCCTTCATAAGAGCAAAAATAAAATAAAATAATTCATTATGAATTTCTTAATGGCTTACAAGAAGCAGTCAACAGAAGAGAGATTGATATTTCTTTAATTGGTAGAGTGTAGTTTTACCTGCTTCATTTACTAGTGGTATGAGGTACATGTTCAACAATTGCCAAGATGTTATGCTATATGCAAGAGATTTGGATATCAAGATTTGTTTATAATTATAACATGTAATGTTAATTGGAGTGAAATATGTGATTTCCTTTTGCCAAAAGGGTTAACAACTTCAAATAGACCTGATATTGTTTGTAGAGTGTTCAAAACGAAACTAGATCAAATGATGACAGATTTTAAGAAGAATAACTTTTTTTGCAAGACTATTGCAAGTACTGCTTGTTTATATGAAGTCGGGATATTAAGAGTGTGAATAATTGTACTAATTCCTGTTTTATTATATTAAGAATGTACACCATTGAAATTCAAAAGAGGGCTATCACATGCTCATATATTGTTGTGGTTGGATGACGAAAATAAGTTACAAACAGTAAGGGATATTGATAGAATTATCTGTGTTGAATTACCTCATCTAGATTTGTACCCAAAATTGTCAAAGGCTGTTGCAAGCTACATAATACACGGTCCATGTGGAGCAGCTAAATTCAACTCACCTTGCATGAAAAAAGGTAGATGTTCCAAATTTTATTCTAAAAAATTTACATGTTCGACTACTATTGAAGAAGATGGATATCCATCTTATAGACGACGTGATAATGGTATATTTGTGAAAAAAAAATGGAATTAAACTTGATCATGACCATGTTGTTTCTTATAGTCCACTTCTTTTGATGAGGTATCAAGCTCATGTTAATACAGAATATTACAACAAGTCAAATTCAATCAATTATTTGTTTAAATACTTCAACAAAGGTCCAAATAGAGCTATAATAAAAATTAGTAGCACTTGTTCACAAAGTACAAGCACACTTATTGTTGATGAAATAAAAAATTACTATGACTGTGGATATGTATCTCTATATGAAGGAGTTTGGAGAATATTTGGTTTTGACATCCACCATAGATGGTCTCTTGTCCAAAGATTAACATTCGCCAAGTCAACAATTAATTTTGTTTCAAGATGATGATCAAATTGATTTAATCTTAAAAATAGCCAAAATGTTAACACAATGTTTTTAGCTTGGTTTGAGGCTAATAAAATATAAGAGGAGGGAATAAATTTGACACATTTTGAATTTCCAAGCAAGTTTGTCAGGATGCCTAAGAAAACAATGGAAACTAATGAAGCAATGTTACATGAGTTGTAGAGTTACATATATTCCTCCTAGATATGGTGAATTGTATTACATGAGAATATTATTGTCAATTCAAAAGGGTTGTATTGATTATGATAGCATAAAAATAGTCAATGGAAAAACTTTTGAAACATATGAACAACCTTGTTATGCTTTAGGTCTATTGATAAATGATAAAGAGTTCATTGATGCCATCAAAGAAGCTAGCAAAGTAGCTTTTGAAAGTCAACTTAGAAGGTTATTTGTTACATTATTAGTCATGATTACCATGTTCAAACCTGACGTAGTTTGCAATGTTACTTGAAAGTTACTTTCAGATGGAGTCTTATACCAAAGAAGGAAATAGAATAATTTGCCAGGTATTATATTTATTAATTTTAAAAATTTAACTATAATATCCGATGTTTTATATAATGGATTCTTTTTGTCTAAGTCTTAAAATTGCAGATGTTGAACTACATATCTTTGTTTTCTAGAGATTGAAGAGTTATTGATATCAAATGATATGTCCTTAAAAGATTTTGTTTCTCTTTCACAACCATATCTTTAAGATTAATCACTATATCAAAACAATTTTATTATTGATGAGTTGAATTAATATATATATATATATATATATATATATATATATATATATCAAAATAACACGTCTTAATGTTGTAATTCCTCAATATTGAGCAACTATATGCTTTTAAAGGCATCATGTTAGAAGTCTTTTTATAACAAGGGGGTCTCTTTTTTCTATATGGTTATGGTGATTGATGAAAAATATTCATATGAAAAATATTGTCATCTAGTATTAAATCTAAGGAAAATGATACTTTGACACCACTGTTCACCTAACTCCCATTTGACACTCCTACGTGTCACGTGGTCCCACTAGCGAAAGAAAGAAAATGTGTTTGCTTTTGTTGTATATGGAAGGGTAATTTCGTCAATTTCATCAATTTCATCTAAGTGGTTAGTCGTGTATATCTAAGTGGTTAGCGACGTTAATATGGGTGTCGTTATTATGAACTTAGCTAACCACTTATATGTACACGACTAACCACCTTGATAAGGTTGGAATAATTGACAGGTACTGATTTAATATGGGTGTCGGAATTATGAACGTAGCTAACTACTTATATGTACACAACTAACCACCTTGATAAGTTGGAATAATTGACATACACTGATTTAATATGGGTGTCGGAGTTATGAACGTAGCTAACCACTTAGATGTATACGACTAACCAATTATTTAAGGTTAGAATAACTCACAGACAGTGATTTAATAAGGGTGTCGGAGTTATGAACGTAGCTAACCACTTAGATGTACACGACTAACCAGTTATTTAAGGTTGAAATAACTCACGGGCAGTGATTTAATATGGGTGTCGGAGTTATGAACGTAGCTAACTACTTAGATGTACACGACTAACCAGTTATTTAAGGTTGGAAAAACTCACAGACAGTGATTTAATATGGATGTCGGAGTTATGAACATAGCTAACCACTTATATGTACACGACTAACCAATTATTTAAGGTTGATAAAACTCACAGGCAGTGATTTAATATGGGTGTCAGAGTTATGAACGTAGCTAACCACTTAGATGTACACAACTAACCAGTTATTTAAGGTTGGAAAAACTCATAAGCAGTGATTTAATATGGGTGTCGGAGTATGAACGTAGCTAACCACTTAAATGTACACGACTAACCAGTTATTTAAGGTTGAAAAAACTCACAAGCAGTGATTTAATATGGCTGTCGGAGTTATGAACGTAGCTAACCACTTAGATGTACACGACTAACCAGTTATTTAAGGTTGGAAAAACTGACAGGCAGTGATTTAATATGAGTGTCGGAGTTATGAACGTAGCTAACCACTTAGATGTACACGACTAACCAGTTATTTAAGGTTGGAAAAACTCACAGGCAATGATTTAACATGGGTGTCGGAGTTATGATAGTAGCTAACCACTTTGATGTACACGACTAACCAATTATTTAAGGTTGGAAAAACTCACAGGCAGTGATTTAATATGGGTGTCGGAGTTATGAACGTAGCTAACCACTTAGATGTACACGACTAACCAGTTATTTAAGGTTGGAATAACTCAGAGACAGTGATTTAATATGGGTGTCGGATTTATGAACATAGATAACCACTTAGATGTATACGACTAACCACTTTGACGAAATTGACAAAATTGATAAAATTGACGAAATTACCTTTCGTATAAAAAAAACAAACACATTGTGATGTCAAAATAACATTTTCCTATTAATGTTTTAAATGTAACTTCAAGTGAGAATGATTCATTTACGTGATTGACTATATTATTTTTTTTATGCATTTAATGACATGTAAATGAATTATAATAATAAATTGAAAGGAAACAATACCAGGTAACGTATACATAAATTCATAATTATTATATGTTTCTTATTATGTTTAATTTTAATTATTTTATTTCTAGTAAATCAATTTGATATAATTATATATTAAATAAATATCCATAGTAAAGTACTAATATATATATAGCAATATAACGTTTTCAACTTGTTTGAAATTGATGGATTAATTCGAAAATTGAGTCACAAAAGCTATTAACCATCATATACTTAGAATTTCTAAGAATCACCCCAAATTAAACAAATAAAGAATAAATATGATATCAAAGAAAAAAGTCATATAAAATTGTTTCTATTTATCATCACATACTGGTCATACTAAAAATAAGTGTTCCAATAATCTTAAAACATCAACTTGTGATAAGTTCTCAATGTATGTTTCATTATGAAAATTTTAATTATTTAATCAATAAAATCCATATTATATTTATTATTACTCATAAATATAGTCAACATTATTTTCAATAACCATCACCTTTTCAAATTAAATAATAGTTACTAATATAAAAACTTTGAACAATGTCAATTAATACTAATTCTGATCAAACTTATTTATGAATTGTTAAATTTAATATGATTTTTACCAATTATATATTCAATAAAATAAAATAAAACGGAAATAATTTAGTAAATTCTTTTAAATATTTAAAATAACAGAAAATACAATTTTACCCAAGTCCCATTATTAGCAAGTAAAATCAACCAAAAGAAAAAGCATGATGTGAATTCTGGTGCAGGAGAAAAAGGTTTATTTGGATTTTATTTTTACTTGGGTTTATTGTAAAAAAGAAAAATATCACACAAAACAAAACAAAGCAGCTTCTTTTTCACTTCTTGGCTTTCTCTGTAAACTGTTGAAGCGGTGCACGTTGTTTCCAAAGGCAAAATCATAGGCTGCCACGTGTCCCCGAAACCGAACAAGTTCGCTCACAGTCGTTGATTGACTCAACAGCGTAAAGACTCTGACAGAAAAAGGAACAGGGACGCGAAGCCGTCCAGGTTCACAACGTTGTTCTCATCCTCTGTTTGAACCTCAACACAACTTGTGTTGTTCAAACTCGAACGCGTGAAATCCTAACTAACCAAAGAGGCAGAAAAGAAGAAGAACACCCACTTTCGTTCTTGTTTCTTCTTTTGCCTGTGTTTCTCTGGGTCTCCCAACAATGATGGAAGAAACAAGTACCTCCAACAAGAGTTCCTCAAGAGGAAAAAAAGAAGACCTTTACCATGTACTTCACAAGGTCCCTTATGGGGATACCCCTTATGTCAGAGCAAAACATGCCCAGGTACTTAACCTCTTTCTTTGCTTTAATCTCAAGTTATTTACCATGGTTCTTTAAGGAGGTTATGGATATGTAGTAGACGTGATTTTGGTTAATGATTTTCCATGAACTCTAGATATCTACTATGGTGTTTTTATTTTTATTTTTATGTTTTTCTTTCCAGGGTTTGATTAATTCTTTGATTTCTCAATTACACAAGTTGTGTTTGTGTAGCTGATGTTGACACTGAGATTGAGATTGATATTTGTTTGATGGGTGATTCATGATTCCCACTTTCGTCGTTTGATTCAAGAAGCATGAGTCTTGTAAGCTTAATAATATACATGGCATGAATCTGTTTGATCTTTGTCTCTTTTTGTTAGCCATAAATAGCAATTTTTTGTTATGAACGTTAATTTTTTTTTTTTTTTCAATGGTTGCATAATAATCCACATTGAATTTGATACTGGATTTGTGGTGAGATGAAGATTTTTGTGAGTGTAATTGATTATTGGTTGATGAAAGATTTTGTGGTAATTAATAATGATGTGGATTATGAAGCTGGTGGTGAAGGACTTGGAAGCTGCAATTGTGTTATTTTGGAAAGCAATAAACTGTGGGGACAAAGTGGATAGTGCTCTAAAGGACATGGCAGTGGTGATGAAGCAATTGGACAGATCTGAAGAAGCCATTGAAGCCATTTGTTCATTTAGAGGTCTTTGTTCCAAACAATCCCAAGAGTCCCTTGATAATGTACTCATAGATCTTTACAAGGTATAAATCTCCTTAATTATAACCTCTTTTTTCTTTAACAATACTTTTGTGTTATGTCTATTTGGTAGGTCAAATTTCTCTCTGCATAGTGAGAATAAAAATTGGTAATCACACTCCGAAAATATTTTATGCTAAATATCTTCAACTTTTAACTTTTATTTTTTCTAATATTGAAATGATATTTTTTTTTTCTCTTTTATTTCATTTTCCTCCTTATTTTTCTTCTTATCTCCCCTTTTTCTAGTTCTCTCTCAATGTCTCATACTTATGCATTTCTATTTCTTCTTATATATCCTTTCTTTGTCGATTTTTCATTTATTTCCTTTATACACCTCTAAGATAAAATAAATAGATGGATTAGAGAATCTTCATTTATAGTTTCTTCCTGAATTTTTTAACTTGAACAAACAAAATCTTAAATAATTTACCGTTGGAGAGATTTTATGTGGCTTATCTAGTTTATTTGAAACTAAGTGTGCGACGTAGAATTTTTGTTTCTTCACAGTAAAAACACAAATTTTCAAGTCAAGTTAAATAAATTTTTAAATAAAATTTATTTAAAACAGAATTAAGTAAAAATAAAAAGAACGAACATAAGAACTTTTTAAAATTATTTACGAAATCGAATTTATGTATTATTTAAGAATGATGTGATTCAAAGAAGTGTTGTAGGATCACCAAAAATAGTTTAAGAAACTTTTATAATGAATCCCTGTTGAATATCCTCTTAGGATGAATATGTTTTTCCATGATCCAACCATTTCTCAGATGATAAGTGTTTTAAGTTTTTTTTTTTTTTTAATTTACGAAAACAAAATAATAATATTTTTTATATTATTTTGCTGATTAAGATTATTAAGATTATATGATATCTTTTTGGACTTAAATATAAATAAAACTATCTAATTTTACTATGCTTGAGAATGTTAGTTTAATTTATTTAATGCTCCTGACTTTATAAAATAAATGATATTTTATAAATGATACTCAATCATATTTGTTGGGATGGTCTTAATTTTAAGCATAAGAATATAATTAAATAGGATCAAGTTAGTTAGAATTTAATTATATTTAAGTCCACTAAATATAACCTTTTTCTTTTTTTTTACTTATACATGTGTGCAAGTAATTTCTCCAAAAATGAAGTCTATGTTATTTATTTATTTTTCCTTTTTTATTGACACCGTCCATCTAAAACTGACTTATGAAAATGATTGTAGTTGTAAGCTTTAAACAAAAGTCAAATTTCTTGATATACTCCATTTTTTTATTATTTTTATTTTGGCTCCAAATAAACAATATAAAAATTTGTATTTGCAGAAGAAAAGCATTATCGAGAGAGTAATACTATTTAAATAGTATAGTTTTAATAAGTGACATCTTCATTCTTTCTTAATCATGTGAAACAAAAAGTAGTTATGAATTGAATTTTCAATTGTGAAAAACTTGGAAGTTTTAAACTTAAAAAGGACTATGTTAATTAATTTATTACATTGTTTCATGTTTCTTTTTTGTATGGTTATCATGAGAGGTTAAAAAAGAGAAGAAGAAAACCTCACAAATCTCAAATGCTATCTATATGTCTATATTTTGGTACAATTGTATGTGTTTTATTCTTTGTTGGTGCTATTAATAAGATTCTTTATAGTTGAATCTTGTAATAATTTTGTTTATATTCATTTTGTTGAAATGATAGAAATGTGGGAAAATAGATGAACAAATAGAATTGCTGAAGAGAAAGTTGAAGTTGATCTACCAAGGTGAAGCCTTCAATGGAAAACCCACCAAGACAGCACGTTCTCATGGCAAAAAGTTCCAAGTTTCTATTAAACAAGAAACTTCAAGATTACTGGTATTTTATCTCAAACAAACCTTTCTTTTTTACTTATTATTCAACTTTTTACTTTCTACCTTTGACTTTTTGAGATCTTACCTTTGTTTTTGGACAGTCGCATATTTTAACATTGTTATTGTACAGGGAAACCTGGGCTGGGCCTACATGCAAAAGATGAACTACATGATGGCCGAAGTGGTGTATCGGAAAGCCCAAATGATTGACCCAGATTGTAACAAGGCCTATAACTTGGGCCTGTGCCTCGTTAAACAGGCCAAATATGAGGAGGCCCAATTAATTCTTGAAGCTGTGTTGAAAGGAAACCTTCCAGGCTCAGACGATAGCAAGTCAAGGAAACGGGCCCAAGATTTGCTAAAAGAGTTGAGGTCCATGCTACCTCCTCCACAATTGTCAGATCTTTTGGGCCTGGATGATGAGTTCATCAAAGGCCTGGAACGGTTGGTTAATGAATGGGGCCCAATTAGATCAAAGAGACTTCCAATTTTTGAGGAGATTTCTTCATTTAGAGATCAATTGGCTTGTTAAATTCATGTAAATTGTGTATAGATTTTTGATGTGTCGGGGTGTTACTTTCTTTTGTGAGGAATTGAATGGAGTGAAGATATTGATGTAAATGAATAATGAGAACAAAACAATAAGTCTATTGTTTTTGCGAACTTCAATGTGAATTTTGGAAGCCCACTTTTAATTGATAGGTGTGATTAAAGTGTAACTTGTTCCACACGAATTTAAAATGAGAACTTTAGCTTGACCAATGCCATAATATTCATTACTCATAAGTAATTTAATCAAATAATTTTGAAATGTATCGTGCCACATTAATTTCTCTACAATTTAATATTTGGGTTGACTTTCTTGTTTAAAAGTAAACATTTTTTAGCAGTGATAGTTTGACACTGTAAATAATAATTTACTTCCATTTAACACTGAAAAATAATATTATTTTCAGATTTGTTTTGGGTTATTTTCATATGGCCACCATCAGGTAAAATAATCTTTACAAACTTGAAACTTTTATTTGAAGCATCCAACTTAAACACTCTCATAACTCCATCACTGCAAGCTGTTGCCAAATTGTGTCCATCGGAGGAGAAACACATCTATGTCACTGCCCTTCAAGGTATTCAAATCCAACGGATGGTGTCGTTTGTTTTGATCATTATTGGAAGAATAGAGTTCGGAGAGAGGCTTATAGGGAAGAGGTTTTGGAGATAGGGTTGGGAGAGAGGCTTATAGGGAAGAGGTTTTGGAGATAGGGTTGGGATTGAGATGCATGGTGAATGCATTGAAGATACAATAACATATATACTGAAATCGTACTACCATGACACGATGTCAATTCAGAAAAAATATACTAATCTAATCGTGCTACCATGACAGGATTTAATTAACCCAAATCAATTCTCCTACTTGAAGTAAGTGATATCGTGGAGATTGTACAATTTTATCATTTAGACTAAAAGCTTGCAATAATGACATGATTTCATTCTCAGTTAAATAATTCGTTGTTAAATCATAATTCGTTGTTAAATCATACCAACACAATTTATCCATAGTTGGAATTAAAAATTAAATTTGCCCATTTTAAAAATTTCGAAAAAAAATACTCAATAATAAAAAATTAAAAAAAAAACATAGTTTGGAGGTGTACGAGAGTCATCCTACTGCTAAGCTTTGATGATGTGGAGGGAAGGTTTTTTGAAAACTTCCCATGGGGATGGCAAGTGAGGAAAAAGCGAGATGTGAGGTATTTTGTTTTTTTTTCTGTCTATATATAGCCGTTTTGTTGATCTAGATGACCTACACATTCCACCCATGGGTACGCACACCCACTTCGAGTATTGACATACATAGCACAATAGGGCATGCAGAAACCTGCACTGTATTATCGAGTTTGATACATTTATGCACGTATTTGAAAATTAGGGACACATGGAATAGCTCACACCCAATGAAAAGTTATATTAAGATGGTCGGAGGACCATTAGAAGATGGAGACATCTTGAAAAACATGCATGGTGAAGAATCATCTCATAAAAAGAACCCTTTTGAAGACGAGAACGAACCTTAAAAAGGATAGAAACATGCATGATATAAAATTTTTAATATGTTAAAAAGTTTTCTTATCTATTAATAAAATAACACCTCATATCTAAATGATAGAATAGTAAATTACTTTAGAATGACCTTAAAGTTCTACACAACAATAATAATAATAATAAAGAAATTCATATTTTAAACTTTCCCTCAAAAAATGGCTAAAGAGAGGAACCAATAGCCGAAGTCAAAAATTAAAAATATTTTATTTTACTTACCATTAAATAACTAGATGTGTAAGCGAAAAAACAATGATTCCCAGTATTTTACGAAGGAGTGAAAAAACCATACCCGTTGCTTCAGGCATCATCGCAGATACACGAAATTCACGTTCCAAAAGCTTGGAATGGCCACAACAACCCCAAAGGTGATATCCGACAAGAACGAAATGCGGAACTGGTCTCGCTCCATGCGGGCCCAAGGCAAGCTAATTGGGCTTGTCCCCACCATGGGCCTCCTCCACATGGGCCACCTCTCTCTCGTCTCCCAGGCCCGCTCCCTCTGCCACGTCGTCGCCATCTCCATCTACTTCAACCCGGCCCAGCACGCGCCCTCCGACGACATTTCCCCCTACCCCTCCGATCTCCACGCCGACCTACGCAAACTGGCGGCGCTGCCCGGCGGCGTGGACGTGGTCTTCCACCCGCGCAATCTGTACGATTATGGAACGGACGGTGGTGACGTGGCGGCGGCGTCTTGCGTTGATGTTGATGGGTCGGGGCACGAGAGTTGGGTGACGGTGGAGAAACTGCAAGCGGGGCTGTGTGCGAAGAGTAGACCTGTTTTCCTGAGAGGGGCGGCTACCGTCGTCACCAAATTGTTTAACATAGTGGAACCCGATGTGGCTGTGTTCGGGAAGAAGGATTATCAACAGTGGAGAGTTATTCAGAGGATGGTAACTCTTTTTTTCAGACCTTTCTCATCATCTACTACCATACTATTTCAAGGGGAACACCTTATATTTTTTTTTATTTTTTTAATTAATTATTTATAAAAAAATGTATGCTTGTTTATTAAACAATAAATAATATATTTGTTTGAATAGGGCAAAAGACAACTTATGAAATATTAATTCTACTACAGTCTCACGATTGCAACTTTTTTATTTTGCATCATCATGTTTTATTAAGTTTAAAATTAATATTTATATTAATTCATAAATTTAATAAATTTACTTAACTCTGGTATTTGTATTATTATTTTTTAAATTTAATTTATAATTTGAATAGAAATGATATTGAAGTGACATATAAATGTATATGAAAGAAAAAAAAATTAAGCATAACTATATTATACAGTTGAAATTTACGTAGAAGGAAAACTTTTATCAATTTTTTTAGTTTTAAAATATAATTAAAAGTAAAGTATAGATATATAACAATTTTGATTGTATTGTACATTAGATTATAGATGCAAATGATGTTAATTTACTTCATTGTATTCTAAGATAGCTTATGGATGTGAATATAGTTTGTTTAATTTTCTTCTATTATCATCTCTTTCATTTTAAATATATTTTAATATATTGTCTTTAGTGAAGGTTAGAAAGTTGTTTGAAATATTTTTTTTAATATTTGTATTATTTTTAATATTTATTATATCAACTATTTTAAATAAAATGAATTCTTCAAATTTCTGTGTAATTTAAAAGTAATAAAAGCAGGAAAAATTTAATAAAAATATAATTATTTTTTAAAATTAAAAATTAGAATTATATAATCTCAATTTTTATTTATCCAGTAAAACTTATATAATTATAACTTTTATATCATTTTACATTTATCGGGTAATTTTATCAAATACTTTAAATCTAATAAAATTATTATTACCTGGAAACTTATAAGTTAAAAATTTATCAATTAACAATGTTAGATGTTGGCTCGTAGACTGAATGATTGATTTTTTTTTATTTTTATTTTTTTTTTTGTAGGTTCGAGATCTTGATTTTTCCATAAAAGTGATCGGTGTTGAAATAGTACGTGAAAGTGATGGCTTGGCCATGAGTTCACGTAATATAAACCTTTCGCCTGAAGAGAGGGAAAAGGTATTTGAACCAGATACTACACTGGCATTTAATTGTAAAGCATCTATGAATGAATATGTAAAAATTATGTTACAGAGTTTTTCTCATGTTATCCACTTCATTTTAGCCACTCAAAGCCTTAACAAATTGTTAGTATATATACTTTGCCTTCTATATAGAGGGATTTATTTCAATCCTTTTTCAGACACTATCAATGAGTAAATCATTGTTGAAGGCTAAATCAGCAGCAGAAGATGGTGAAGTGCATTGTGAGGAGTTGAAGAACGTGGCCATCCAGTGTATTACTGATGCCGGTGGAAGGGTTGATTATGCTGAGGTAAAATGCTAAATGTTTTTCTGTTCTGTGCTTAATTTGAAAGCCAAAGTTACTTTGGCAAATGCCTTATAAAATATATTTGGACCCAACAGATTCTTGAATGAAGCCAGAAGTATATAGAAGGTATTGTTAAATGCAATTACATGCTTATTTCTGCAGTTTGTTGACCAAAATAATTTGGGGATAGTAGAACAGATCAAGGGTCCTGTTGTCTTCTGTATCGCTGCATGGTTTGGGAAAGTCAGACTTATAGACAACATAGAGATCAACTTTTCCATAGATGTTTAGTGACCTTTCACTGTTATATGTTCAAGAGAAAACATCTCTAGGCTTTGTTGTGATAATAACTCTGTCAACAAAACTCAGACCTTTCTCATCTTTTATGCTTCGCCAACCAAATGTCCCATATCAGACAAAAGAACAGGAAATTCAGTTCATCAATAAAAAATTGTCTTTTTGTTGTAACTTTTAAAATAATTATCATATTCGTACTTTATAGTTTGTGATCACAATGGAGAAAGACTTTTATACTGTAAATACATGCTATTTATCTAAAATGTTTTTATGTGTATTCAATAAGATTGGATCACTTTCCTGTATCATTTTATTCATTAATATATTGCATGTGCGCAAAAGTATTTATATTACTTGTATTCATTAATATTTGATGAAATAAAAATTTTTATTGGATGTCCGCAAAAATATTTTATATTAATAGGTTCTAAATACTATAAGGCATCAAACTCCATATAAATTAAATTTTAATTTCAATATTATTAATCTAAAGATGTTCATTGTCGAATATTTAGAAATCATCTAAAAGACAAAAATTATTATAGAAGTAAATCATCTTACTAAAAATAAAAGTACATAATTAAACTATAATATAAATAAAATGAATTATCAATATAAGTTCCTATAAACATAAACAAATTTTAATCAATTTAATCTTGTTTAATGTCATTATTTTAAAAATATTTTTATTTTAAAACCATCAATAAAAACAGTAAAAAATAATAAGAACTATAATTTTTTAATTTAGATTCTTAATCAAAATATAGTTTTTTTTTTCTATCCTAAGTGTAGAATAGAAATAACATATGAATAAAATCAATCGTTAACTTTTCGTTTGGTAGGATAAATTTTATGCGAATATATAAATTTAACGTGATCTAATTCGACCTATACTTTGAAATCAATCCAACTTTCACATTATTTCTTCGTTTATGTATATTGAAAATGCAATTTTCCCGTTCAACTCATTCCAACGTAAATTCATACACATCCTTCAGTAAATTTTGAAATATCTCACGGGTATGAAAATGATGGATAATCTTAAATAACTTTTCTCGGATTATTTGTCCGCCTCATGCTCCAATTGACGCTGTTATCGGAGGGGAAGCATACATCACTTTCCCATGAGGTTCCACTTTATGATATCGTGGCTCGATTACCAAATATCATTGTCAGAACTACGCTGGTCAAATTAAATTTCTCAAAAAATTCATTTCATGGCAAACGACAAGAACAAATTGAGTTAGATCCCCGCTATCTCATCCACATATTCAGTCAACAGATTGATCCGTCAATTTCTTATTTTCCAATTTTTCATTCAAATGTCTTTTTTTATTCCGTAGACTTCTCAACTAACCTAATCCGTTACACCTACCCACACATGGTAAATAAATTTGGCGCAGAGTAGCGCAACTCGTGTAGAAAGAACACATCTTGTTATCACAAGAAACTGATCTTACAGCTCACCTAAATTTCACAGCATTGAATTTTGCCCAAGAACATTACAAGTGAATTGGGGACAATTGAATGTACAGCAAGCGTATTATGCAAACAAGCCTCTCTTCGAATGCATGAAACTAAAAAGCAATATTTTACGCGTTTGGTTTAGGAGAGACACCAAACGATCTTTCACGCGTTCCTAAGCTAAAATGGACAGGAAAAAATGTGCATTCCGCTGATCCCAACGTTTTCCCAAACACACCATTTGTACCATTCGTGTTTAACGTCGGTTTGCTTGTTTTTGTTTGATGTTAACTGATAATGAAATACTTTGATCAAACCTAATGAATGACTTAAAAACCAGCAATTCAACCAAACACCAGCGCTTAGAATTAGCATATTAGGTTCACACAAAATGCAAGTCTAACCAAAAAAATACGGTAATAAGTAGCTCAACTACGTAAGGGTTGGTTTCTTAAATGTGTCATAAATAAAACAGCATAATCTTCAAAACCAAATGATTAAACTCCCACCTAAACTATAGAAAATGGCAAACTAGCATTACGCTATGGGAGACAAGATGAGAAAAACTAAAGCATTACACACTATACAAGCAATGCCATGTAATATTGATCATCGAATTTGGAAGAATGTAAATCCCAAAAAGTCAAAAGCACCATGTCGACACTAGATGCACAATGGCAATCTGCTAACAATCTTATCGAGTGAGGAGTCATATACCACAGTTGAAGCCAGGACGTGGGAAGACTCATTTACCACAGTTAAAGCCACCACAAACGGAAAGAACAATAATGAGAATCAAGGCAATTATGATACCCAGAACGATTAGCTTTATCTTCATGTTTTGGAACCACATCTTTCTCCTAATCTTGGTTCCCTGCTGCCTGAAATCCTGAGCCTGCAAGATCAATTTAACTGATGAGGCACAGAAAAATTATATTCAAAAGACATAAAAACCGTACAATAAACTACCAATTGCTCTGTCACAAGCAGGCATGATATTAAACAAATTCAACGTTTGAAGGGAAAAAAAAAAGGAAGAATACAACAAAACATGAATGAACAAGAGTTGCATCTCACAATACTTACCTATACTTTGACAGTGTGATAAGCTTGCCTAACTGATGACTTCTATTTAGAAACATACACTCGTCAAAAGGCAGTATAGTAAGACGGTTTTATCATAAGAGACCAAATTCGCCAAACAGTCTTGCATAATGTGTACAAAATTGTCCATTAATTATTCTAATAATGTAAATGCGACCAAAATGAATAATATGTAGATTGTTTGTTGTATCTGTCCAAGACCATATCTATTAGATTATTATGTTTTTAAAGTTTCCTCAAACTGGTGAATATAAACAGATAATTAGCATTCCCTAGTCAGTTTGTAAATGCCTGTATCTAATATATAATTATTTATATACTATTGACAACAAAAAATACCAATAAAAAAGTGGGGTTTAAATAGAATGCAGTGTGCACAAGGTTCCCAACTTCAATCTCTAATAATCTATTACTTCGAATTTACAGAATCAATAAAATATCAGTAATATACAAGGGCACAAAAATGGACCTGAGAACGAAGGTTCTCTGTTTTATCCACCAAAAGCTCAATTTTCTCCCCACGGTCAAGAACCTGCCAAATAAGATATAAACGTCACAGCAACTTAGTAAAAAAATTACAAGAATATACAAGTTTAAATTCAAACCCCTACAGACAAATATGCCTACCACAGCAAAAATAAACTAGCGGAAAATTTTACATTCATAACGCTTTCCACTCACTCATAGCAAAAAAGATTATTGCCTTACCTTTTCGATATTCTCCATCATAACTCCTTTGACTTCTGAAACCTGAGCTTTCACTTTAGCAAGCTTGCTGATTTCCTCTGGATGATCAACACAGTACTGCATCTGCTCCTTCAACTTAGGTCTATACTACAACAAATATTTCACAATAATTGATCTCATTACATAAGATTATAAATACAAATTTGGAGTACACATACATACCCAAACTCTCTGTTGAGGCTCTGAGCGGCGGCTGTTGCTGCTTTTCCTCCAGCATACTTTTTGGTAAAATCCTCCTTGATTCGTTCAAGGAAAGCAATTGGAATCTGCCGTCCAGCAGATTCAACAGCAACCACACAATAAGCTACAATATTCAGCGGCATTTAGTTAGTCCTAACCAACTGTAACTATCACTTCAGTCAATAAAACAAAACAAAGTATCAGAACAGAAAGCAGGAATTTCCAAAAACACAGTCAAGCTACATGAAAGACAACCTAGTGAGTGTTTTGCTCCTCACTTGTGTATATTTTACTCAAATAAAAGGTAGACGTACAAGAGAAAAAAAGAAAAGGGAATGGGGGACAGCCTATGACCCTTCTAGTGTATACTTCAAAAAACAGCTTTATGAAAAGCTGGGCCACAGATAAAGAGAAGGATTGTTCTAACAAAGCTACTAGCAATAAATCCCGTATTAAACATTTGTAATTCTATATAGTCCATCGCCACAAAATACCAAAAAGATTTCTAATCAAAACCCTTAAGTCACTACTAAGTTTTCCTCAATCATCTAAATGGTTTTAATAGAGATCCCGGACCGTGATTTCGCAACATCAAGGTTTTTTTACTCTCCACAATGGTCGAATCTCACTGCAACCGCAACTGTGGCCACATCAACCACAATTTTCCACAAGTCAAGAATTGTGATGAAACCACACTGCAATTTCAAACCTTAACCATCCTCTTCAACGGCTACTAAAATAATGGAAAAATTCCTCTATATCCCTTTCTATCTACAAATAGCTTTACTAAAATTATAATAAGCCAGTGAGCAACAGAACGGCCACAACAAACACAACGCTAGAAACTATCATATATAAACATTACATATAAATGATCCAGTTCTCAGTTACACAAATTTATTTCACTGCTTACATTTCCGCCTTTACTTTTTGTGTTTCACATTCGAGCAACAAAGTTCGATACCCAAGCGTTAACCTAATCAATCACGCAACACACGCAGTGTACCGAACGCTATTTCAGTTTCTTTTTTCAATACTAGCACGCAGATCAAGAGGAAACGGACATCGCACATCCAAAGTCGATGAAAGATCGGGCAAATCATACTTTGAACATCAATCCGAGATTTAACCCGTCCGATCTTCATCAAACGGCGCTGGTTCACAACAGCGCGAGCGCTTAAACGCACCGAATCCGGTTCCGAGAACGAACACAGTAAAATCAGTAAACGGAAGCAGATCAGCGCAACAAGATAACAAGCAGATAGATAATAGAGGGAGAGAAGAGTTACTGAATCCGTTATCGACGAGGTAGTTGAAGGTGTGGCCATCGCAGTTATAAGTGAACTTGTTGTTGGAGGAAGGGAGTTTCTGGAGGCACTGCGCCGCCACGCCCGTGAAGTTTCCAGTGAACTCGGTGTACTCAGCGAGGATCACAGTGCCGCGAGCGACGAAGCTGTAGATCAACGATTGCTGTCCCATCGCCGGAACCACAACCGCAGCAGAACGAACAACGCCGAGAGACTCCGGAAGGAAGGTGACGTGGCAGGTTGAGGAGAGAGAAAGAACGAAACAACGGCTACTGTTGTAGAGAGAGAAAGCTTAAGCGCAGAAGAAGAACGAGGAGGCTTCGTTCTTCCGCTGTACACAGAGAGTTGAAATGAAAATAGAGAGAAGAAGTGGGTTTTGGTTTTGTTGGCTTAGATGTGAAGCAAGCGTGAAATGGAAGAAAAGGGCATAGATTGTTGAAATACCCTCGGCTTTGTTCGTTATTACGGAAGTGCCACGCCGTGCCGTAGAGTTCCTTGCTTTTCAAATTTTGCTGCCTTACATTTTCAAATTAGTAGTGGGTTTTGGAAGAAAGAGCGTCGTTCTCCAGAAGAACGTTACGTTTACACCTGAGTTTTTAAGGTTATTTAAGGTTTTGGATTATTTTGTTTTACAAAATTTTAAATCGATTTTCTTTGAAAAAGTTGATATCTATCTTCTTTTTTCTTTCTTGCTCTTTAAAAATGTTTCTACTGATACTAAATGCGTGAGTTAATTATTGTTTGATTATTGGCATATTTGATCAAACATTTTGCATATATTAATATTTTAATTTTAGATTATTTTCTTGATAATAGATCTTTTTTATAAAATTGATAAGGAAAGACATTATTGCATATATTGTATTCCTAATTAGATTCGCAATCCTAATTTATAGTTATTACACGTAACACATATAAGAATATAATTAAAAAAATATAAAAACAATATAAAACCAAATCATTATTGTTAAACTTAGATGATAGTGTACGATATTAAAAGATTAAGACAATTTAATTTCAATAGTTTATTGAATGACATCTTAGTTTTAGTGAAGAGTTAATTTGATAAGATATTTTATAATTTTGATAATAATAAATTAATATTAATTTTTTAATAAATCAATATTATGATGTAAGTATGATAATTAGATTATAATAACATGTAGATAAAGTATTAAGATGAAACATATATAATATTTATATAATTAATATTATCATTAAGATAAAACATATATAATATTGATATAATTAATATTATCATTAAGATAAAACGTATATATTATTTATATAATTAATATTATTATCAAAATAGAATATTTTGATTTTCATTCAACCGTCTTAAGAATATATATTTTATATATAATTTTTAAGTAACATTCAAGACATTCCTATAGAAAATATAAAGCTTAAACACATGTGGTTATTATAATAAAACGCAAATTCACTTTTGAATTTGTTAAATTGTCTTCAGAGTGTTTATAGTTGACTTATGAATTTGTTAAATTGTCTTAAAAGAGTGTTTATAGTTGACTTATGAATCTTCCTAAAGATTGTAACACAATAGACAAAATTACTATATTGTAGGCTAAATTTGGTATTGTCAATACAAGAAATAGTATGAAAGGTATTTTGTATATAGTAATTTAAGTGTAAAAAAAACGATGTTAGTTAAAAGACTACCAACGTCTTCTAAAGGTTTGACACATGGTTTTCTTATTCAAAATGTCTATAAATAAAAGTCAATTCATGCAAAATGTTTTTTATGCATGTTATAGATACTCATTAGTCCTCTTCAAGATTTTCTTACAAACATAAAATGAAAGTTTGTTTGCTTTGTAAATCCTTCATTTTTGTGAAGCTTTACAAGAAGTGTTTAGTGTTAGACCCAATTATGAAAACTGAAAAAATACATAAGGGGATTGAATTGTTTTTATAAAACTTTTTTTTTTATTTTTTGCTAAACCAATTTCTCATAAAAGCAGTCAAACGAAGTTTTAACTTAATAGATGCAATAAGTTTTTGTATGATCAACATCTAATGAAGTTAGATACACAATCTTAAATTCATATACGCATTACCAAAATATTTTCATAAATTTGTTTTAGAAAATTCTCCCACTTTGGTTAAAGGCAATTCAATAATATGCAGTTTAAAGAGAATAAAAAGAGAAAGATTTACGCTTAAGGTTTTTGTATTGGTTTTCTATAAACTTATACTACTTCCAGTTCTTGATCTACACGATCAAGTTTTACTAGCATAGACTATTGTTGCAAAATACAAGGTGAGTATTTTTTGGATCCCAACCACTCCTAACTAAAACTGAGTATTATTTAGACTACAATCACTCCTACTATAATAAGGTATTATTTAAAGCGCAACCACTCCTGACTAAGACTGAATATTATTTGAAACACAATCACTACTGGTTAAGATAAAGTATTATTTTGGGCGTAGTCACTCCTAGCTAAAACTGAGTATTATTTGGAAAGTAGTTACTTTTAGCTAAGACAACTTTATTTTTACAAAGAGTGTAATCTAAACAATCATAGGTTTTTCTAAGTAAAAGAGGGCAATATCCTAAGATAGATACAAGATTAAGGATACTCTTTTAGTTTGTTAATCAACATAGTAACATTCTTTCTCACAAACTAAGGCTTAAGGATAATTTAAAGATCATAAAAGTGTTAAGAGTCTTATCATATATGTCGTAATCAACCTTTCTTCTTAAAACGATATTCTATATATAGATGTTGAGAAGAAAGAGACGTTAAAAATCCTTTTTTTAGCCATTGTGGGTGTTAGAGAAGCTCTTCTTCTTCAAGTTGCATCCATCCACATACAAATGTAAAGATGCATTAAATGCCCTGGAGTAACATTCTTATATATGACATGATTTATCAAGCCTAAGTTATATAACTTTTATCCAAATTGGAGTAAAAAAGAGAACCATAAGGTTTATGGTCTTTGCAGAGTTGACTTGCAGTCTTTTCATACATACATAGAATAATCATTTCAAATATTTGACATATATAATGAAATACTCAAAACTATGTATCTTTATCATTTGCCTAAGTTTTACCTTATCAGACAAAGATATGTCAGCAGGATGTTATGTGCCTATTGGTCAGATGAAGCATTTGCATCTATCATGTTATGATGCTTAAAAATTCATGTTTTATACTTTGTTGTAAAACACTTAACCAAAATCAAATGGGATATGTTGAACTTTACTCTAACATTTAGTTTTATATGTTTTCATTAAGAGTTATCCTTGTCATCTTTAAACAACATATTTTTGTGTTATAGTCAAGACTGGCAGATATAAAATACTTATGAAAGTTATAAGTGGCTTAATATCAAAGAATACAAGAGTTTTCTATTTGAGGGGGGTAAAAGGGACAATCAATAGTGACTTTGTATACTCATTGTAAGGTAGAAGTGCATTGAGAGTACTTGTACAATCAATTTCATTACAATGAAACCCTATAATAATTAAAGTAGAACTAGATGTGGCTCAGTTGGAGTGATCTAGTGTACCTAGATTGTTAAGACTAGACCATCCAAATTTAATACTCACTATCCTCAAAACAGAAGAACCACCAATATTAATAAAAACCAACTATGAATTTAGTAGATTGGACCCATATATAATAAATATATACATATATACATTATTTACAAACTTGGGCTATTTTTTAAATAAAATGGAATAAAAGCATGTTAATTTGCATAGAAAATATACATGGAATTCATGCAAAATTGAGACTTAAAAACTCCTTAGAACCTAGAATTTTGTGTGCTCTCTTTTGGTTTTACACAATAGAAGGAGATAAAATAATAAAAATGAACGAAAATGAAAGAAAATGTATGAAGAGAAATATATTGTTATTTCTTCTTATTTCTCTACAGCCATGACCAACTTACATTTATAATACTTATAAAAAGAAAAATAATTGACTGAAATTACTCTTTTTAAAGTTTAGGAGCAGTTATCAAAAATTGAAATACTTCATCCTAACGTCTAGGAAACAATTATTCTAATTAGGAACAATTATTCTAATTAAAGACTTATTCAGAAACTAAACAAATCAATGTGCAGTTTCAAAAACAAATATCTAACACTCCTCCTTGATTTTGGAAGCAAACTCGAATCTTCTATCTTAGGAATTCAAACTTGTTGACTGGTAGTGGCTTAGTAAACAAATCTGCAATCTGGTCTTCAATTTTGCAATAAACAAGATCAACAACTCCATCTTTTTGTACCTCTCTTAAGAAAAATAACTTAATGTTAAAATGCTTTGTTTTCCATGAAAAACAGAATTCTGGAAAGTAGCTATTGCAGCTTGATTGTCAACAAAGACTTTTTGTACTTTCCTTCTGCTCCATGTTAAGATCAGTCAATTTTTTTTTCAACCACAAGACTTGGTTAACAGCAGCTGTAGCAGCAATAAATTCAGCTTCTGTTATAGACTTTGCAACAATTTCTTGTTTCTTAGAGCACCATGAAAAAAATGTTTGAGCCAAGACTAAAACAATATCCTGAAGTACTTTTAATATCATCCAAAGAACCACCCCAATCAATATCAGAATACACAACAAGTTTTGCTTTATTTTTGTTAATTGAACCATTAGTATTTAACTTAGTTCTAAATACCCATTTTACCCCAATTACCTTTTTATCTGGAGGTATGTCAACAAGTTCCCAAGTGTTGTTCTTCTCAATCATATACAACTCCTTCTCCATTTCTTTTTTCTAGTTTAGGTCATTGAGAGCTTCCTCATGATTAGCAGGTTCACATATTGTAACATTACATCTTTGATATATGTCAGAGAGAGTGCCTCTAATTGGTGGATCATCTTCCATTTCATCTAGGCTTGACTTTTCTTTTGCTAAAAATATTATCTACTCCTCCTGAAGTGGATCAAATGAAAAACTCTTGCTCCTCATTTTAATGTTGAACATTTCAAGGCTTGTTGGATATTTAATTATACAACTCTTATCTTCAAAGATAACTTTGAACCCTTTCTCAAGCAGTTGTCCAACACTAAGTAAGTTTTGATTAATTTTAGGTACATATAAAACATCAAAGAGGATTTTTGTACCTGTGTAGCTTGTTATAACTACTGATCCTTTGCCTTTTACTGGAATTTGTTCACCATTCCCAATTTTGACCTATTTGACTTCGGTGTCGTCCAAACACATGAATAGTTCTCTGTCATAAGTCATGTGGTTGGTGCAACAACTATCTATCAACCATGATTCACTTGAATTGCTTTTGGAGAAACAAGTAGCAACAAAGAGTTGGGTCTTTATCCTCTTGTGCATTTTTTGCATTAGCTACAACTTGTTGGATATTTGCTCTGCAAATTACAGCTTCATGTCCAATCTAATTACACTTACTGCATTTCGCATCTGGTCGCTTCCAATATCAGAACGGTGGGTGACCCAATTTTCCACAATACTGACAAGGTGGGTAATTTTTCTTCTTACCCTTTCCTTGTTTTGGTTGTTTGTTGTATTCTCACTATTTTTGGCTAGAAGTGCACCGTCAACAACACCATCTTCTCTCTCATCAACCTTCGCTACTCTTGTGCCTGCAAAGCATGTAGCACTTCTGCCAGAGTAATCTTTGATAGATCCTTTGTGCTCTCCAATGAAGTTATAGATGCTTCATATCTCTCAGGAACTTTTACCAAATTTTTCAACAATTCTAGAATCAGCAAAATTATCATCCAACAGTTGTATCTTGTTGGCAATACCCAACAATTTGTCTGAGAATTCTTTTATTGTCTCAAACTCTTTCATTTTTTGCAACTCAAATTCTCTTATTAAATTTAGCACCTTCATGCTCCATATTCGTTCATCTCCAACATATTCCTCCTTCATATAATGCCAAATTTTTTCTACTGATTTTAAAGCCATGATTTGTGTGAAAATGGTTTGAGAAACACCAACAAATAGACACACCTTCGCTTTTGCCTTTCTTGTTTTTTGTTCTTTGTGACTTTTGATATGAGTCATGGTAGGATTATCTGGCAGTGGAAGTACTTCATAATCCTCTTCCACAACCTCTCCAAAATCAAATGTCTCCAAGTAAGCTTCCATTCTCACTACCCAGAGGTCATTTTTCTCCATCAAAAACTGGGAGAGCAGCTTGGGAAAAACTCCTTTCAAAATCCATGGCAATTTAAAACACACACAGGTCCCTCAAGAAGAGAGGTCTGAAACCAATTGTTGGTTTTACACAATAGAAGGAGATAAAATAATAAAAATTGTTAGTAATCTCACAAGACTAATAATTTGATGAAGCCAAGCAAGACAAGCCCAACAAGACAAAGCAAGCAAGCAATTAGATATGGTTTAGGTCTTGGTCTGGTGTGAGTGGGTGTGTATTTAATTGGCAAAGAACCTATGTATAGTTGAGGAGAAGTCCAACAACACAATGGTCTAAAAGTGATTAAAAATTTAACAAAAAGAGTTAGCTAAGTTTTGGTTCAAATTGGTTTTTAAATACTACACTGGGTAAAAATAAAACGATTTCAGTATTCATGAAATCGAGTTATTTGATGCCTGACAGAACTGAATCAACTATTTTTTGAAAACAGAATTGACGTTTTTTCTTCTATAAAAACATCAAGGTTTCTAACATGTGCCACAGAGACTGAAAAACGAAAATTGAGAACCAATACAATAGAATACTATGAAAAACATTTTTTGGGCAATTGAGAGTTTCTTGGGAAAAATCAATTGAGGCTTTTTGTTGAAGAATAACTCTTGACCAACACTGTGCTATTGGAGTTCTTCAACATTGTGCAAAGGTCTCTTCTGCGTACCAATCAGAGAGTCTTTTCTTTACCATTCTTGATCCCTTTATGTATCAAAATTTTGTAAATTGATTGTAAATCTGTGAAACATTTGAAATATTGTATTGTTGTAGGCTATAGGTCTTAGCCTGTGTGTGATTGCTGATTTGAGTGGGGACTACGGGGAGTAAGTGCTCAATTCAGTGGGTATTTGATTCTTACGGGGAGTAAGAATTGTGTAATTGTTTATGTTTGAACAATTGATTAAAGTTAGTGAAATTTTCTTTGCTTGAGGGGCAAAGGAGACTGGACGTAGCCCTTGAGGAAGGGTAAACCAGTATAATTGACTGTGTTCTGTTGTTCTTGACCCTTCTCTTTCAATTTTGTATTGTTCTTCCACTGCCCATTGAGTTTAATTGAAAGTTGAATTAATTCTTGGTAATCTTGGCAGAACTGGTTTAAGTGCTTTGCTAAAAATTGAATTTGTTCCTTATACCTTGAACTTAGTTTTGGTTCTGATAAATCTGCTATAGTTGCGAAAGAAACTTTGGTTAACAAATTGGTTCTTTTCAAATTCTGTATTACATATTAAATTCTGGATCTGTGATTTTATAAAGAATTGAAACTGTTTGAATTGGTATGGTACTGCAGAATTTGTGTTCTTGTTCTGAGTTCTTAGTATAATTGGACAATTGAATTTGTATTCTGTATAATTCTCAAGTTTGTATCAACTGCTGATTTTATGATAATTTATCAGATCTGTTAATATTGACTTAAATTAACATAGAGCTGGGTTAAGTATTTCAAACTAGTAAATTTTGTAACTCTGTGTGATTCATTTCATAGTGTGGTATTGCTCTAGAAACTGTGTGAATTTGATCTGCATAAGGTGTTGTTGTGTGATTGTGAATCTGCTGTGTGTGCTGGTTGAAATTTTCTCTCTGCCGGTAAAACAAATTGATTCATTTGTGGCTAGAATCAATTTATTTTTTCACTGCACCTTATATCTTTAACATTGAGATTCATTAAAGTTTTTCAAATTGTGAAAACTATTTTCAGAGGTCTAAATTGAATAAAAATCTTTCAAAGTTCAATTCAGCCCCTCTTGAACTTAGCCTTAAAACGTTTTCCAAAATGAATGAAAATGTAAGAAAATGTATGAAGAGAAATATATTGTTATTTCTTCTTATTTCTCTACAGTCATGAACAACTTACATTTATAATACTTACAAATTACCCTCTTGATTAGATTGCAATCCGCTTATCACAGGATATAGAAATTCATGCTCAACTGAACCTTAATTTCAACCTGAATTAATTAACTAAGCGAGAATTAACACAAGTTTTCCTTATACAAATTAAGCATTCACATACAACATTCATTCCATCCCAACAACCCGTGACTCACTCCATTAAGCATGAACAAAGACACGAATTTCATATTAACTGAAACATTGAGCATGAACCAAGCATTAAGCATAGAAATAAAATGATGAAGTGTTAAGAGAGAAGAGAGAAAAAATAACACAACAACCTCAAATCTTCATTGCAATATGAATCAAAAGGATAACCTTATAAATTAGTCTTCCATTAAATATGAATAAAGCAAATGGAGATTAAATGCAAAACGGAATTAAAACAGGAAAAAAAATTGAATTAAAATAGAAAACAAAATTGAATTGAAACAAAAACAGAACGTAATTGCAGAGAAAAGAAAATAAATACAGAACTAGTTTTTCCAGAGAGAGAGAACGAACTGAATCCCAAAAGCTGAGAATTAAGAATTGTTTGTTTCCCAATCCGCCTCCTTGTGTAACAAGCGGCTAGACCTAAATAAGTGCTCAATACTAAACCTAATGGGCCCATATTTTTTTCCAATTATGGTCCAACGAATAAAAACTGATAATGTGGCAGCTCCTCTTCAATTCCAGAATTAATTTCCAAGCCCAATAAAATTTCAAAGATGCCTTGAAAATAATAATAAAATTAGCTCAGAAAATCCCTATTACATAAAATTACGAATTTCTGGTAAATGAAGCCCAAATAGTGAAATTGAGAAAATAATAGGCAGTTAAGCACAAATCACTAATCAAAATAGGTACAAAAAGACAAGTAAATAAGGGAAATAATGACTCATCACCCATATTAATTTATGTTTATATATTTTAATTTTGTAGGTATTAAGGTTATAAATGATTAACTGAAGATTCATAAAGACTTCCCCTACATCAAAATATGAAACTTACTCATAAAAAGAAGAAATATTTTAAAAGATACATAGATGATGTGGATATAAGGAGGCAAGTAAATATAGAGTTTCTAAAATTTTCAAATGGATGCAAAATCATGGTGGATTATTTGTGTAGCTCATGCACCAACATTTTAGAAGATAGTACTTACGTTAATTAGACAAACTTGTTCTTCTTCTATGAAAATAAATTGGAATATCTACTCCTTTATACATTATTTGAAAATAAATAAGATAACATCTCAAAGGATAAAGAATCTAGTATTTTTTTTCATATATAGTAATCTTCATCTTCTCTCATCGAAACTCCTCAAAATAAAATAAAGAGGAAATTAAATTGTGGAATATTAAATAACATGACTTTTCATTGACAATGAAATTTTTGATAATGCTAGCTTATATTATGAGAAAGCACACTTGAAAGTTGTATTTTCAATATGAACAAAACATAATAGTCAAACATGATACTTTACTTAGAAAAATTTTATTTATATATGTATATATATCGCATCTTATATATTTTTAATTTAATTGTCTCTATATTTGTGTTTATGCTCTGTAGTGTAGTGATGGCGGTGGTCTTCATTTATATCCTTCATCTCCTTGCATGAATTTAGCATCAATCCCCTTCTCTTTATTAAAACTGGCTTCGCCTTTAGAATTTTCCTTTTCATCTTTAGTTACTTCATTTCTGCTTCCTTTTAGTTCAACTTCTTAATTTCTACCTCAATTCTAACTTTCGGCATATGAATGTTTTATTCAACATGTACCTTCTCCATCAAAGATAAGTTTGCTCTCAGGCCAAACACTTAAAGACAAATAAATTAGAATACCAAGTCAGGAAAATAAAACCTATAAATTCCAAATATCATCATTAAGAACAATTAGTTTAAAAAACTCCTAAATTCTTACCTTAAAGATCTAGACATGATTTTACCCTAAGCAAGATAGAAGAGAGGACACAAAGAAGTAAAAACACAATGAGAGTGAGTAAGAATGTATGTGTGGCAACAAATTCTTCTTTAGAGTAAATTCGGGATGAAATATTGACTTGAGTTCCTTTTTAAGCTCTTGAAGTAATAAAGAAGAAATATTAAAGGTTAGGAAAAATGAAAACTGATTTAGGGTAGCTTGTAAGTTTTGCGTAACTAACGAGAAATGAGTGAATTAACGGGTGAGTTACCTATTAGTGAATGATTTTTTTTTTTTAAATTTGAACAAATTAGCTTAAGATATCCAAATGGCTTAAGCCCTTTACACTAAGCATTTCTTTGCCATAAAGAATCATTTGCTCTACAAAAATATTCAATTAGATACACACATATATATATATATATATATATATATATATATATATATATATATATATCATAATTTTGTCCATATATCTAGATTATATAGAATTTCGAATGCATCTCTCACATTGAAAACATTGATTATGAGAATTTAAGAGGCTTAATAGTAAGTGATATGATAAGTTTAACAAACTTACTTAAAATAAATTTTAATACCATTTTAGAATTTGAAATTTAAGCTTCATAAATTCACTTGTAAGATAATGTTTGCATTTATATATCATAATTTGATCGTATATCTAATCAAAGTAAAAATTTTAACATACCATATTACATTCTAAAGACATAGTTCTTACGTAGAAAAAAGGACGTATCCTAATAATCTTTATTAGGGGTGAGCAAAAATAATTAGATTGAATTGAACTTCTAAGATCTGTACTAAATTAAATTTAAAAAAACTAAATTGTTTTTAAAGTGCACTATTGAACTAAAAAAGTTGAAGTCAATGACTAAACTTCATGAAAAAATGTCTTAGTTATTAGTTTATATTTAAATATGTTACCGTAAACATTACTGCAGGGAGTGTATGAAAAGTTTTAGAGAAAAAAATATCAGATTTAGAAATTTTTTTCTGCAGAATTTGGATTTAATAATAATAAATTAATAGCTTTGGAATATTATGAGTACATCTAAAAGATGTTATTAGATACAATGAATTGATTTGGGCACAATTCAATTCAATTAGTATGAAGTTTAAGAATAAGAAAAATGTAATATTTTAAGATGCACTCATGTTTAGAGAAAAGAAAAACTCAGTTAGGTTTAGAAACAATTTAGTTTAAATATTTTTTTAAAAAAAGTTAATAAAATTTAGAAATAGTTTATACCAATTTATTCAATTTGTTTCTCAATTCAGTTTAGTTTTTTAAAACAATTTTTTTTTTTTTTTAGTTTATGTCATCTTTCACACTAGTACAGTTTAATCTTTTTCACGGGCCTTAGTCTTTGTTAAGCTTAATGTTTCTTAAACCAATATCTGTCCAATTAAAAACATAATTAATCATTTTCTCGAATTTAATATAATTATTTTTAATATACAATTATATATTTTAAAACTTATTTATGCACATATATTTTTTTAAATAAATACTAAATAAAGATATAATAAACATAATTTCGTTAAACTCATTTGTCATATTTATAAAATACTAGAGTATTTTTGACATCGAAATACTTCACACAAAAAAAAAGAAAAAAATTGAAATGAAGTTATCCTATCAACAAATTATTAAAATAACTATGTATTAAAATGAAACTAATGAATATACACTCAAATTTGTGTTTCGGCTGAAAAACAAAAGGAAATCTACCAATGTGGCAAGGCATGTCATACATTATTATTCATCTCCCCTCCCCTCACCCTAACCTTATGATGCCAATCAAATAAACAAATTTTATATAATGTTTATATTATGCAAGTATATTAAATTACAAAAAGTGGAAGAGTTTTGTAACCATTCTAGGTGATTGATAAGGATCATCCACCACAATTGAACCCACCACACACTGAAAGAACAATTATGAGAATGATGGCAATAATGATGGCAAGTACTATAAGCTTTATCTTCATGTTCTGATACCACATTTTTCTCCTTAACTGGCCTCCCTGCTGCCTGAAAGCTTCACTCTGCAAAACCATACAAAATTCACATACCAATTACACCCCACAAATATTTTTCTACATGTGAAGAAAACTAATGCAAGTTTTGATCCATGATAATGACATGTAACAAATCAAAGAACTAGTTTAGTCAATGTAGATGAAAATAAGTGATAAAGACTTCAACCAATTTAATTTTCTTTGACTAGTACACATTTTGGCTACAACTTAAATGTAGCATACCAAGAATATATTGAAATAACATATAGTCATCATCTATGGTAGTTTTGTGATACTTTCTTGGCAAAGTGAGCATGCTATACAGTTATTCACTTTGGATACATTAGGCCAACTGAACCCTTCATTTAATGAACCGTCATTTGCTTGGAAAATGGTTTATAAATAAAAATATTATTTTAATGTGATTCTTGTACTTTAAATTAGAAGAAAGATTAATATTTAAAAATATTACAAATTTTTACTACTGATCTATTCTAAGTTTTTCCAGCTCATAACATTATTCAACCAAACATATGGGTTAACTGACCTGCTTGATGTAAAATCATATCACTTCAATTCTTCATAGACTTGGTGTGTTTGAGCTACTGCTTTAAAAATTGATTTCTACTGAATATGACTTTGAAGTGAAGTAACTTATATTTAAGCGATTTTATTCTAAAAGTATAAGTAAACATTAAGTTTCGTACAAAATTTTCAATTTAAAGCAAAAGTTATTCAAAATTGTTTTAATTTAAAATCAATTTTAAACTTATTATTAATTCTTTAACAGAAAATAAAACATCTAAGTGGACTCGTAATTTTTTTAAATCCACAAATATTAATTAATAATATGTTATTTTTGGTTAACTATTAATATATTAATGGTTAGCTGTTGATATGAAAGTGAAATCATAAATAACACGACTTTCAATAAATTGCAATCCATAATAGAGTAAGTGATAAAAAAAAAAGTATTAAAAGGAATTTTTTTTATAATCATGATTTTAGTATTATTATCGGAACCTTAATTCACTTAGTTAAATAAACAAAAATTAGTGCCACTTCACTTGCGTCAACCGAATAAAATTATGTTTATTTATACTTGGACTTAAGATGAGATAACACAAAACCAAATACACATTTATTTAATTTGTGTGAAGATCTAGAAGTACCTGATTGCGAAGATCCTCAGTTTGGCCCACCAAAACATCAATCTTCACTTGACGATCAAGAACCTAAGACATAGTACAATGATTGGCAAAACTATCATGTGAAACAAGGTCCCATAACTTAATACTATTTATACCTGATCAATGTTTGCCCTCATAACTTGTTGGACTTCAGAAACCTGAGCTTTCACTTTCGCTAGTTTGCTAACCTCTTCTGGGTGTTCTACACAATATTGCATATGCTCCTTCAACTTGGGTCTAAAACCACACACAACAATTAAAGGCTTCATTTATTAGTACAATTCTTCAAAACATAGAGACCCCATTTCCATTTCCTTTACACAACATAGTAAACATAATTTTAAGTACCCGAATTCTTTGTTTAAGCTTTTAGAAGTGGCTGTTGTAGCTTTTCCTCCACCATATCTCTTGCTAAAATCATCCTTGATGCGTTCAAGAAATGCCATTGCAAGTTGGCGACCAACGGATTCCACTGCCACAACACAGTAGGCTAAAAATAATAGATCATGTGAGTCCAACTATTTGTGGTTTAATTCACAAGGAAACATATACAAATTATAATCATAAATTTCAGTAGAGGTTAACCATATTCTACTAAAATAACTTTGAGCATGCATGTTTGTAATAAAAAATGTACTCTTAACACAATCATAACTTTATGTTATATGCTTTTAAGAGATTCTATGTAATTAGATTTATATTTAACTTAATTTTATAAAATAAAGTTTATTTATATATTATAGTTTATCTTATTTTTAATTAATATGTGATTTATATAATACATTTCCTTACATTGTGCAATAAATATTTTAAAATAAGATTGGATGGTCCAGTAACATAACAATCTTAATAAATATAATTAACATATATTCCAACATCATTTTAATAAGTGATTTTATATTTAATTTAATCACACAAAATTAATTTGTGAAATGAGATTTATACTTTATTTACGTACAATAATTTAGTCTTATATATATATATATATATATATATATATATATATATATATTTCAAAATAACAATTTATAATAATGATAAACTACTATAAATAAAATCTATATTAAGAACAAATAAAGAAATAATTTAAAATAATAAAATGTAAGAAATATATAGATGAATTTATATTTCTCCTCACAACTGTTTATTCAATACTGACACATAAACAGCAACAGGACGAACATGAAACATAAACTTAACACAATTTTTAAGATGAACATTAATTAAAAATATACAAAATAAGTTATGACCGAAATCACATTTTGCGCATTTCTTAGACTGACAACAAACAAAGCGTAAACGATAATGTTTTAGTTTATATTAATATGTTGTCGTACTTATTATATCTTAATTTTTCAACCACTTGTCTTATTTATGTATCGCATCATCGTTGTTTTTAGTTAACACCATGTATAGTATCATTTTATACCTAATATTTATATTGGTATCTACCTTATATAAAAAAGAATTATAATTTTAAGAAAAAAGTCTCTATATGCTCGTCAACAAACCACAACTGATACATGCTTTCATTTCCAAAAAAAATTAAAATCTGATTTTGATTAAAATCGATTTTGAAGTGAAGTAATATTTGAATAATTTTATTCTAAAAGTAGTCAACAATGGAATTCAGTATAAAAGCTACTTAAAATTATATCAATTCAAAATTAATTTTAGACATAAATAAATTCTTTAACATGAAGTTAACCATTTATCTAAAAAAATTATATCAGCTAATATTTTAATATAATTTTAAATAACTTAACATAAATTCGAATACGTTATGACAAACAAGTGATGTATATTGGATTAGGTTTTACAACCAGCAATCTAAAACAACTATCGTATAATCTGGGGTGGGGACTGGCGATGTAAAGTTTGGTGATAAAGAATAGTTAAGTTAGGTTGAATGTCGCTATAGTTTATTTAATTTTAAACTAAATATAAGAATTAATTTTACTTTTATTTTCAGTCATGTTACATGTTTTTTTAAGGCTACTAAGTCAAAGATTAATTTTAATAACAAATTTTGATTGAACAGACAAAAAATCAAATATAATTTTTCCGTTACATAAATTGTCTCACGTCATGATGGAATTAATTTTATATAAATAAATATAACTATGAAGTTTGGGCCAAAAAGAAGAGACTTTGTTTTCAATGATTCTTTAAATACCAGTAATACATATTTTCTTTTATTTAATAAAGGGTTAAAAATTATAAAATAAGAAACAAATAATTAAATGAATGGTGGATTTCCCAAATTTTGTTAAAGTCTTGTAACATTTACTTATATAATATAATGTTAGTGAAAAGTGTTGTTATTTTTTTACTGATACTGTTGTAACAAACACCTAACAATTGGATCAACCAAAACTTTAGAAAAATTAAAAAGTACTAAACTTCTAGATAAAATTTTAAAAAGTCCATATGATACAACACAAAAGAAGACGAGTCAACTATATGAAAATGTGGAAATTAGAATGCTCCTTAAGACCGTTTCCACTATCACGAGCAATTCAAAGTATGTCCGCAGACAGAAAAAAAAAAAACAACCGGCATGAAATGACACCTACACTGAATATAACTTCTAAGGTTAACAAAAAAAGAATTGAAAGTTTAAGACTTGTCATTGGAAAAAATTTATACTATTAATTAATATTAATATGTTTTTAGGATAATTATTAAAATAATTTAATAAAATTATATATATATATATATATATATATATATATATATATAT